>ENA-OFCX01000092-OFCX01000092.1-metagenomes-genome-assembly--contig:-NODE-92-length-47412-cov-9.857043_pt1 | contig 47412 bp, 41 predicted proteins | sample MGYA00153384_OFCX01 | MGnify analysis MGYA00153384
TTCGCCCGGGCGTTGCGGGCATGTCATCGAACATTCGCGTCAAGTCGATCGTCGGCCGGTTCCTCGAGCATAGCCGGATCTTCGTCTTCGCCAACGGCCACCGCCTGCCGCATCCCAAGGCGCGCGTGTTTATGTCCTCGGCCGACTGGATGGCGCGCAATTTTGACCGGCGGGTCGAATTCCTGCTGCCGATCGAAAATCCGACGGTCCATGCGCAGGTGCTCGACCAAGTGATGATCGCCAATTTGATTGACAATGAACAAAGCTGGCTGCTCCTGCCTGATGGCAGCTATCGCCGGATGGTGCCGGGCAAGCGGCACTTCAACCTGCACCATTATTTCATGAACAATCCGTCGCTGTCGGGGCGCGGCCACTCGCTCGGCGGCAAGGAAGTGCCCAAGCTGCGCCTGACCCAGCGCGGCGGGGGCTGATGCCCGCCAGGACATTTGGCCCGGTCGGGATTATCGACATCGGCTCCAACTCGGTGCGGTTCGTTGCCTATGGCGGGACCGCGCGGGTGCCGTCGCATCTGTTCAACGAAAAAGTGACCGCCGCGCTCGGCCGCGGGATCGAGCGCGACGGGGCGCTCGATCCGGCAAGCTCAGCGCGCGCGCTGGCGGCGATCGCGCGTTATCACCAGCTGGGCAAGGACATGGGCCTGCGCACCGTCCATACCGTCGCCACCGCTGCGGTGCGTGAGGCATCGAACGGCGCGGCGTTCCTGAAGCAGGTCGCGGCGATCGGGCTGAAGCCGCGAATACTGCCGGGCGAGGAGGAAGCCCAACTCGCCGGGCTCGGCGTCCTGTCGGCCATGCCCGAGGCGCGCGGGGTGGTGGCCGATCTAGGCGGCGGCAGCCTCGAACTGATCCAGGTCGGCGACGGCAGGCTTGGGGAGGCAGTGTCGCTGCCGATCGGCGTGCTCCGCATCGGTGACACTCCAAGCCGCAAGAAGCTCGCAGGATTGATCGCCAAGGCGATTGCCGGGACCCCGCTCGACGCGTCGCTGGCGAAGTCGAGTTTGCACCTGGTCGGCGGCTCGTTCCGTGCGCTTGCCCGTCTCGATCTCTATGAATCGAGCCATCCGCTGCCGATCGTCCACGGACACCGGCTAACCAACGAACGCGTGGCGGCGCTGGAGATGATCATCGCCACCACCACCGCGATAGATCTGAAGCAGCGGACCGGGCTCAGTGCCAACCGGTTGGCGTCATTGCCCGTCGCGACGATGATCCTCGACGCGCTGATCGATGTGTTCGCGCCGGCCGACGTGATCGTTTCGTCATTTGGCCTTCGCGAAGGCCTGTTGTTCCGCGAACTCGATGCCACGACCAAAAAGCTCGATCCATTGATCGCTGCCGCGCTCGAAGTCGGCGACCGGCTCGGTCGGTTCGGCGATCATGGCGCGACGATCGACGCGTGGATCGATCCTCTATTCCCCGACGATGACCCGCCCGCGCTTCGCCTACGCCTGGCCGCCTGCCTGATGAGCGATTTCGCCTGGAACGCGCACCCCGATTTCCGCGCCGAACGCGCGGTCGATCTCGCGCTGCACGGCAATTGGGTCGGAATCGATGCCCATGGCCGCGCGGTGCTCGGGCGGACGTTGTGCGCGGCGTTCGGCGGCGACAAGGCGTTCGATCGCAAGGTCGCGGCGTTGCTCGATTTGCGGGAGGAGGAACGCTGCGCCGCATGGGGCAAGGCGATCCGCCTCGCCCAGCGCCTGTCGGGCGGAACCGAGGCGAGCCTCAGCCGCACCTCGATCGCGCTGGTCGATGGCAAGGTGATGCTCGACATTCCGAAACGCAACGCGGCCCTGGTCGGCGAGTCGGTCGAGCAACGATTGAAGCAATTGGCCAAGGCGCTCGGCCGCAATGCGGAGATAGTGATCGGCTAGGCGTCGATCGGCTCGGCGACACGCGCCGTGGTGGTCATCGTCAATTTGCCATCGGTTACCCCGAATGCGACGCGGCCCTCGACCAGGTCGAGCGCGTCGCTGCCGAATTGCCCGAACCGCCAGCCGGTCAGGATACGCAGCCCGTCGCGCACCCCCGCGGCAAGCGCCTCCAATTCGTCCGACCGCGCGATCAGTTTCGGCGCCACCCCGGTCTCGCGCGACCGGATCTTGAGCAGCAGCTTGAGCAAATCGCTGACCAGCACGGCGTCCTTGCTCAATCCCGGGCGCTTGAAGTCGCGTTGGGGAAGGTCGTCGTCCGACACCGGTTCGGCATTGGCAAGCGCGCTCATCAACCGGCTCCCGATATCGTTGTTGCGCCATCCCGCCGACAGCCCGCGCACCTTGCCCAAATCGTCCTGCGTCTTGGGCGGATGCGCGGCGAGCTCGGCCAGTGTGTCGTCCTTGATGATCCGCCCGCGCGGGATATTCTTGCCGCGCGCCTCGGTCTCTCGCCACCCGGCGATCGCGCGCAGGCGGCCGAGCAGTTGCGGATTGCGCCCCGGCAGCTTGAGCCGCTTCCACGCATCCTCGGGCGCAAAGGCGAAGCTCGACGGGTCGGCCAGCCGCTCCATTTCCTCGTCAAGCCAGCCGCCGCGACCATTCTTGCGCAATTTCTCGATCATCATCGGGAAGATTGTCGCGAGGTGGGTGACATCCGCGATTGCATAATCGATCTGGCGCTTGTCGAGCGGGCGGCGCGACCAATCGGTGAACCGCGCGCCCTTGTCGAGCGCGTGGCCGAGCATCGATTCGACCAAGCTCGAATAACCGACCTGCTCGCCATAACCGAGCGCCATCGCCGCCACCTGCGTGTCGAACAACGGCACCGGGGTCTTGTCGGTGAGATTATGGACGATTTCGAGATCCTGCCCACCGGCGTGGAAGATCTTGAGTACGTCGGTATTTTCAACCAGCAGGTCGAGCAACGGCTTCAAATCGATCCCGTCGGCCTTGGGGTCGATCGCCGCGGCTTCCTCGCTGCTGGCGATCTGGATCAGGCATAATTCTGGCCAATAGGTATTTTCGCGCATGAACTCGGTATCGACCGCGACGAACGGGGCCTTGGCGAGTCGCTCGACCAAAGCGGCGAGGGTGGCACTGTCGTTGATCAGCTTGTGAATCTTCATATTGCTGGTGGCCATAGCGAGGCCTGCGGGTTGACAAAAGGGGAGTGGACGGGAAATCGGCCCGCAACCCCTTTACGGATGGATTTCATGCACATTTATCGCACCCACAATTGCGCCGAGCTGCGCGCCGCCAACGTTGGTTCCACGGTTCGCCTGTCGGGCTGGATCCACCGCAAGCGCGATCATGGCGGGGTCCTGTTTGTCGATCTTCGCGACCATTATGGCCTCACGCAACTGGTGTGCCGCGCGGGATCGGACGCGCTGGCCACGCTCGACTCGCTGCGCGTCGAATCGGTCGTGACGATTTCGGGCAAGGTCGTCGATCGCGAGGGCGGGGCGGTCAACAAGAAGCTCGCGACCGGCGATGTGGAAGTCGTCGTCGATACGGTCGAAGTCCAATCCTCGGCCGCCGAACTGCCAATGCCGGTTGCCGGTGAACAGGATTATCCCGAGGAAATCCGCCTCAAATATCGCTACCTCGACCTCCGCCGTGAACGGCTCCACGCCAACATCATGCTGCGCTCGAAGGTCATCGCCTCGGTTCGCCAGCGGATGATCGGGCAGGGCTTCACCGAATTCCAGACCCCGATCCTGACCGCCAGCTCGCCCGAGGGCGCGCGCGATTATCTGGTGCCGAGCCGGGTCCATCCGGGGAAGTTTTACGCGCTCCCGCAGGCGCCGCAGATGTTCAAGCAATTGTTGATGGTCGCCGGCTTCGATCGCTATTTCCAGATCGCGCCCTGCTTCCGCGACGAAGACGCCCGCGCCGATCGCAGCCCCGGCGAATTCTACCAGCTCGATTTCGAGATGAGCTTTGTCACCCAGGACGACGTGTTCAACGCGATCGAGCCGGTGCTGGCCGGCCTGTTCGAGGAATTCGCCAACGGCCGCAGCGTCACCCCGGCCGGCGAGTTCGTTCGCATTCCTTACAAGGAAGCGATGCTCAAATATGGCAGCGACAAGCCCGATTTGCGCAATCCGCTGATCGTCCATGATGTCGGCGCGCACTTTGTCGGATCGGGCTTTGGCCTGTTCGCCGGGCTGGTCGACAAGGGCATGGTGGTCCGCGCCGTCGCCGCGCCCGGCACCGCCGAGAAGAGCCGCAAATTCTTCGACGAGATGAACGACTGGGCGCGCGGCGAGGGCTTCGCGGGCTTGGGCTACGCCACCCGCAAAAGCGGCGAATGGGGCGGCCCGATCGCCAAGAATCATGGCGTCGAGGGGATGGACAAGATCGCCGCGCAGCTTGGTATCGGTCCTGACGACGGTATCTTCTTCGCGGCCGGCAACCCGGCCGAAGCCGCCAAGCTCGCCGGCCTGGCGCGCACCCGCGTCGCCGAGCAGCTCGACCTGATCGAAAAGAACGCCTTCCGTTTCTGCTGGATCGTCGACTTCCCGATGTTCGAATATGACGAGGACAACAAGAAAATCGACTTCAGCCACAATCCGTTCTCGATGCCGCAAGGCGGGATGGACGCGCTCGAGACCATGGGCCCGCTCGACATCCTCGCGTGGCAATATGACATCGTCTGCAACGGCGTGGAGCTGTCGAGCGGCGCGATCCGCAACCATCGCCCCGACATCATGTACAAGGCATTCGAGATTGCGGGCTATTCGGCGCAGGAAGTCGACACCAACTTCCCGGGCATGATCGGCGCCTTCAAGTTCGGCGCGCCGCCACATGGTGGCTCGGCGCCGGGGATCGACCGCATCGTCATGCTCCTCGCCGACGAGCCCAACATCCGCGAAGTGATCGTCTTCCCGATGAACCAGAAGGCCGAGGATCTGCTCATGAACGCCCCGGCCGAAGTCACGCCGAGGCAGCTGCGCGAGCTTAGCATCCGGTTGATCGATGGACCCACGGATTAGAAGCCGGCCTATCGCGCCGGATTGCGCCAGGGATCGCCCGGATCTCGTACGTAGCGGGCATAGACATAATCCCATGGCACGGCGAGGATTACGATCACGACCAACCCGGTTTCGAACGCCGTCTGGCTGATGCCCTCGTTCATGGTTCCGTTCCTCCAGGAGGGCAAAGCTACAGCGGTGAGCCAGATAAGTTTCCAGGCGATTTCCCAGAAAAGCAACGGTAGCATCCGCATAGGGTAGCGCAGGCCAAGGAGCGCCAATAGCGACATGGCCCCCAGCATGCATTTGACCACACCCGGCGTCAGCGCCCAATCGCCACTCTGAGAAATAATTTTTGGCCACACCGACATGCCTTGGCCGACGGCAAGCAGCAAATAGATGGCGCGAAGCAAATAGAGACGAGGGATCGAGATATCAGGCATTGTGCTGACCTTTTTGGGATGGGAAATGCGGGACTATTCGACTTCTTTGAGGATGCTCTCGATCTTTCCGACCGACGCGGAGAGTCTGGTGATCTCGGCTTCCATCGCCGCCAGGCGTGCGTCATGGTTGTGCGCGTCGACAATGCGCGCCCGAGCAGTTGTCCAAGCGGCGAGATATTTCATGCCGAACACAGCAAGGATCGTTCCGACGATCAGCGCGATCGTTGAAAAATAGACTTGGGGCGACATGGCTTTGTTTCCTTTCAGGCTGATTGCGTTGATGGCGTGGGTAACGAGTTCGCGTCCGCTGCGATCGTTTCCGGCGTCAATGTGATGGCGAAGTCGGTGGCCTCGAGAAATTTGAGCGCCTTTCCGTCTGCGGAAATTTCGAATTCACTGGCAACCAGGCCCGCTTGCTCCAACTTGGCGAGGTGAAGGTGGAGCAGCGGGCGGCTGATCCCCAACTCTCGTGCAAGCTGGCTGACATATTTCCTTCCGCCCGTGTGAAGCGAAGCGATGATGCGGAGACGATGAGGATTGCTCAGCGCGCCGAGCGCTTCCAGCAGGCTAGGGGCGTTACCAGCAAGATCATTTAAGATTTCTGTCATGCGTAAGAAAAACATTACATATGTATTTAAAGCCGTCAATCCCAAAATCTAACCGGCCCATCATTCGCGAAAGCGTCGTCGACGCTAATTTCAAGCCCGCTGCACCAACCGGGGACGGCGCGGGTTTGATCGATTGCGGAGCGAATCGCTTTTCGTTACTCACCGCGCGTGCCGATTGATTTAACGGATTTTGAACGGGGTCAGCCCTATGCGGGCGATGTCGGCGGGGCGCTGGCGTCGCTCCAGCATCGGCTGGGCCGCGCGCAACTGGCGCAGATCGTCCATCAAAAGCGTCTGATCATCGTCATCGAGGGGCCCGAGGGCGGAGGCAAGCGAGCATTTGTCAAATTGCTCGGCGCGGCGCTCGACCCAACCCATGTCGCAGTGACCACCGTCTCGCCCGATCGCCGCCGCGCGCGCGATGGTCATTGGCTGGCGCGATTCTGGGCCAAACTGCCCGAGTCCGGCAATACCGCCATCTTCTACCACAGCTGGTACCGTCGCGTGCTCGAGGACAAGTTGCTCGGGCTGGTTACCGACAAGGAATGGAAGCGCGCGTTCGACGAGATCAACGAGTTTGAATCGCAGCAACGCGATTATGGCACGATGATCGTCAAGCTGTTCTTCCACGTCACCGACGACACCCAGGCGCGCCGTGTCGCCGAGCGCGAGGATGACCAGTGGATGCGCCACCTCGTCGGCCCCGAGGAATTCCGCTCGATCCCCGCGCACACCGCCTATCGCGCCGCGCTGACGCAGGTGCTGGCGCAATCGGACACACGCTGGGCGCCGTGGTCGATGATCGACGCCAATGACGGCGACGCGGCCCGGATCGCCGGATTGACCGCCATCGTCGAGGCGGTGGAGAAGGCGCTTCCGCATGCGCCGCCCGAAACCGCCGGATCGGTGGTGCCGTTCCTCGTCCCGTCGGAGCGCAGTCAGCCCGTCGGGTAGGTGATCGTGATGATTTCGTAACTGCGCTCGCCCGCGGGAAGGGTCACGATCCGCTCGTCGCCGACTCGCGCGCCTCGAAGCGCCCGCGCGACCGGCGTGTTCCATCCGATCCGCCCGGCCGAGGCATCGCTCTCGTCCTCGCCGACGATGGTCACGATGCGCCGGGCATCCTGATCGTCGGCAAGCTCGACCGTCGCACCGAAGCGAACCACGGCGCGATCTTCCTGAACTGACGGATCGACCACCTTGGCGGCCTTCATCACCCGCGCCAGCCAGCCCAGGCGCCGGTCGATCTCGCGCAGGCGTTTCTTGCCATAGATGTAATCGCCATTTTCGGAGCGGTCGCCATTGCCCGCCGCCCAGCTGATCGTTTCGACCAGTTTGGGTCGCTCGCTGCCGAACAATTGTTCATATTCGGCGCGGATATTGGCGAACCCCGCCGGGGTGATGAATCGCGGCTCCGCATCATCGGTTCCTGGCATCAGCCGGGCCGCGACTTGCCCAGGTAAGTCGACAGGCTGACCGCGCCTGCGCTCGGCGGGATGGTCGGGTTGATCCGGTCATAGACGACGGTATTTTCGAGCACCCGCTGAACGTAGCCCTTGGTCTCGCTGAACGGGATCTGCTCGATCCACCGCAAAGTATCGACGCTCTGGCTGCGCGGATCACCGAACCGTGTGACCCACTTGCGGACATTGCCCGCGCCGGCGTTGTAGGACGCGACCGCGAGGACGAAGTTGCCGTCCCACTGATCGACCAGCCGCTGGAAATAATGGCTGCCGAGCATGACGTTATAAGCCGGATCGGTGGTCAGCCGCCCGCTGTCGTAGACGATCTCCATCTTGCCGGCTTCCTCAGCTGCGGTGCCGGGCATCAGCTGCATCATCCCGCGCGCCCCGGCATGGCTCACCGCGCCCCGATCGAACGAGCTCTCCTGCCGCGTAATGCCATGCACCAGCGCCCACATTTTGCCCGACGGGGCGTTGGCGGAATGGCTTGGGAAGGCCGAGCGATAGTAATATGTGGCGCCATTATTGCGCGCCGCCCGCGCGATCCACACGCCCAGATCCTGCCGCCCGATAGACTGGCCGAATTCGCTCGCCAGCGCGCGGTCATTATTGTCGCTCAGGCTCTCGGCCAGAGCGCGCACGAACAGGCTTTGCTCGTCACGGCGGCCTTGCTGGCCGAGCAGCCGCGTCGCCTGCGCCAGTCGATTGCGCTGGAATGCGGCGCGCTGCGGCGGAGTGACGAGTAATGACGACATCGCCACCGGCTCGGGCACGGCACGCCCGAGTCGCTCAAGCGCAAGCTGACCGTAAAACAGCTCGGGATACGCCGCGGCCCGCGCAAAATATTGGTTCGCCTCGACCCCGCGCCCCGCATAAAGCGCCGCGCGTCCCGCCCAGTACAGCCCCTTCGAGGTCACTTGGAGCGACTTGCCGCCTGTCGAATAATTGATGAATTGCTGCACCGCATCGCCCGGCCGCCCGATACCCGACAGCGCCGATTGACCCGCCAGCCACACCAACGACGTATAATCGTCTCGCAGGCCATAACTTTGCGTGCTGATGTCGGTCCCCGGGGCGAACGCGTCATTGACCTGCCGGCCGATGTCATACGCTTGGTTGTACTGCCGCTCGCCATAAGCGGCGGTGGCAAGGCTGAGCAACGTGTCGACAAATCTCTCAGGGTCGGCTGGCTTGTACGTGAACGTATGCGGACGGGCGGCGAGCGCGCGCGCTCCGGCGTCATTGTTGTACAGCTTGAGAAAGCGGATCCGATCGATCAGCAGTCCCGCATCGGTCGCGATTTGCGCATCGACCAAATGGTATAGCGCATCGGCATCCGGCGATCGCCGTTGCATCGCGACCCGCGCGGTGAACGCGGCTCGGCGCGCGGGGGTGGCGTAGCCCGAAGCGCGCTCGGCATCGTCGGGCTTCTTGGCAAATAGCAACGCATCGGTGCGCTTGTCATGATCGGCGGTGGTCAGCGACGACCAGTAAAGCGCGGCGATGCTGCTTTGGTCGGCGGCGGGGAGATCGGGGGATGCCCATGCCGCGCGCGCTGCCGCCTGCGCTTCCGCGGTCCTTCCGGCGGCGGCCAGCGCCTCGGCCAGCCGCGCCCGCCCATTGCCCGTTAGCGGCTTGTCGGTGCGGAAAAACGCGATCACCGTCGGTCCATATTCGCCCGGGCGCATCTGCTTTTCCGCCACAGCGCGAAGGCGGTTGTCATCGGGCCAATCGGGATTGGCGATGATGAAGCGAGCATAATCGGCAAACGCATAGCCATCGCTCGCGCGCAGTCGCCGCCAGTCGGCCAGCGCAGTATTGATGTCGGTCTGCGACACGGTGGGGGAGCCGTACGCCGGCGCATATTGGTTTTGGGCAATGACCGACCCTGACGGCGCGGCAAGTAGGACGAACAGGAAGGCGATCTGTCTCATGCTAGACATCTTGCCGCATCGGATCTTATCAGTCGGTGAACGCACCCTAAAAATCCCCCAATCGGCCCCGCTACCGGAACAAAGGAAAAAGCATGTTTTTCGGCTCGATACCCGCGCTGGTGACTCCATTTGCGGCAGGACGAGTCGATCTCGCGCTATTCCGAGATTTCGTCGAGTGGCAGATCGATCAGGGCTCGAACGCGCTGGTGCCATGCGGGACGACGGGCGAGGCGGCGACGCTGACCAGCGACGAACATCGCGCTCTCATCGAAGCGACGGTCGAGGTTGCGCGCGGCCGCGTGCCGGTGATCGCCGGCTGCGGATCGAACAATACCGCCCACGCGATCGAGCTGACCCGCGCGGCCAAGGCAGCTGGCGCCGACGCCGCGCTCCACGTCCCGCCCTATTACAACCGTCCCAATCAGGACGGCATCTATCTCCATCTCGCCGCGGTCGCCGACCTTGGCATCGACATCATCCTCTACAATGTCCCGGCGCGGACGATCACCGACATTTCGGTCGAGACGATGGCGCGGTTGTCGCATCTGCCCGCGGTGATCGGGGTCAAGGACGCGACCGGCAACCTCGCCCGGGTCAGCGCCCAGCGCGCAGCGTGCGGCGAGGAATTCATCCAGTTGAGCGGCAATGACGACATGGCCTTGGGGTTCAGCGCGATGGGCGGGGTGGGGTGCATCTCGGTCACCGCCAACGTCGCGCCCAAATTGTGCGCCCAGTTCCAGGATGCGATCCGCGAAGCCCGCTGGCCCGACGCGCTGGCACTGCAGGACTGCCTCTACCCGCTCCACATGGCAATGTTCACCGACGCCTCGCCCGGCCCGGTCAAATATGCGCTGAACAAGGTCCGCGGCTTCCCGACCGAACTGCGCCCCCCGATGACGCAGCCTAGTGCCGAGAGCAAAGCCGCGGTGGATGCGGCGCTGGCCCATGCGGGTTTGATTTAGATATGCTGCCGATACCAATCTTCCCGTATCATCCTGACCCTTTCGCCTCAAAGGTTGTGGTCGCGGCGAACGAGATTTGTGAGTGCTGCGAACAACGTCGCACCCTGTTCTACGTTGGTCCATTCTATGCGGTTCAAGAAATAGAGAAGATTTGTCTTTGGTGTGTCGCCGACGGGTCAGCTGCCGAAAAATTTGACGGGATGTTCGTCGACGACATGAATTTCGATGGTCAGAACATGCCGAAGAAGATCGTCGATCAGATAACGCGACGAACGCCTTCTTATTCGGCTTGGCAACAAGAGCAGTGGCTGACGCATTGCGGCGATGCGTGCGAATTTCATGGATTTCCAAGTGCCGACGAGCTGAAGGCTGCTCCCGAAAGCACGCGAATGCATTGTGATCCTGTCAACGAAAGTGAGCAGGCATGGAACTCGGCGATAGAAAACTTCGAAGCGGGCGACGCAGGATTCTATAAATTTAAATGCCACCATTGTGATCAGGTCCAATACGCTTTTGACTGCTCCTAGCGGACCTTCTTTTCGTGATTGTGATCGTCTAAGCGCCCCCTCATGGCCAGACCCCTCCCAGCCCAGTTCGACAAGGCCAAGGTCGTCGCCGAGAACCGGCGCGCGCGCTATGATTATTTCGTCGAGGAACGGTTCGAGGCCGGGATCGAGCTGATGGGCACTGAAGTTAAGGCGCTGCGCACCGGCGAAGGGTCGATCGCGGAGAGCTATGCCACCGTCGAGGACGAGCAGGTCTATTTGATCAACTCGTCGATCCCGCAATATGGCAATCGCGGCTATGCCGATCATGAGCCGCGCCGCCGCCGCCGACTGCTGCTCAAGACCCGCGAGATCAACAAATTGAACGGCGCGATCCACCGCCAGGGGCTGACGCTGGTGCCGCTGTCGATTTATTTCAATTCGCGCGGGCGGGCCAAGATCGAGCTGGCCTTGGCGCGCGGCAAGAAGGTTCACGACAAGCGTGAGACGATCAAGGAACGCGACTGGAAGCGCGAGCAGGGCCGCATCATGCGGAACCGCGGCTGACCACTTCCCGCCGTTCGTCGTCTCCGGCAGGTCGATTGTCGTTTGCCGCTGGTGACTGAGGCGCGCTACACCCCACTCGACCGCGCGCTACTATAAGATCATAAAATCGGGAGCAATCGATGACCAAGCTGACTATCCTATTGGCGTCCACCGTCGCCCTTGCGGGCTGCGCAAGCCAGCAGACCCCGCCGCCGATGACCGCGCCGATGGCCGAAACCGCGCCGCCGATGGCCGAAGTTCCCGCCGGTCCCAAGGCGTCGATCGGCGCGTTCGGCTTTGACAAGGCCGGCATGGATACCAGCATCGTCCCCGGCAATAATTTCTACGATTATGCCAACGGCACCTGGGCCAAGAACACCGCCATTCCCGCCGACAAGTCGAACTATGGCATGTTCACCTTGCTCGACGATTTGTCGCGCGAGAGGACCAAGAGCCTGATCGAAAATGCCGCGCAAGATCCAAACAGCCGGATCGGCGCGGTCTACGCCAGTTTCATGGACCAGGCGACGATCGAGGCCAAGGGCCTGGCCCCGATCAAGCCGTGGCTGAACCAGATCAGTGGCCTCAAGTCGAAGGCCGGGCTCGCTTCGCTTTATGCGGCGGCGGGCAAGATGGGCGTTGGCACCCCGTTCGGCGGCTACGTCGGGCAGGATGACAAGAACCCCGAGGATTATATCCTCTCGCTCGGCCAGTCGGGTCTCGGCATGCCCGACCGCGATTATTACCTCAAGACCGACGCCAAGATCGCCGAGACGCGCGCCAAATATCTCCAGCATCTGACCAATGTGCTGGGCCTTGCGGGTGAGCCCAAAGCCGCCGCGCGCGCCAAGGCGATCCTCGATTTCGAAACCAGCATCGCCGAGGCCAGCTGGACCCGCATCGAAAGCCGCGACGCGACCAAGACCTACAACAAGATGACAATATCCGAGCTCGCCAAGTCGGCCCCCGGCTTCGACTTCGCGCGGATGATCAAAGACAGCGGCGCGCAGGGCGTGGGCTCGCTGATCGTCGCTCAGCCAAGCGCGATCTCGAAGATTGCGGCGTTGGTCGGCAAGGCCCCGCTCGGCATGCTCAAGGACCAATTGATCGTCCGTTCGCTCGACGGCTACTCGGCCTATCTGCCGGCTGCCTTCGACAAGGAAAATTTCTCTTTTTACGGCACCACTCTGTCGGGCACGCCCGAGCAGGAAGTCCGCTGGAAGCGCGCGGTCGGTTTCACCACCGGCGTACTCCAGGATGACGTCAGCAAGCTGTACGTCGCGCAATATTATCCGCCCGAAACCAAGGCGGCGGCCGACCAATTGGTCAAGAATGTGATCGGCGCGATGGACCGGCGGATCGACAAGCTCGACTGGATGGTGCCGGAGACCAAGGTCAAGGCGCATGAGAAGCTCGCCGCCTTCACCCCCAAGATCGGCTATCCGGACCGCTGGCGCGACATGTCGGCGCTTCAGGTCGATCGTGGCGACGCGCTCGGCAATGCGATGCGCTCCAACGCCTTCGATTATGCCGACAACATCAGCAAGCTCGGCGCCCCGCTTCGCCGCTGGGAATGGGGCATGACCCCGATGACGATCAACGCTTACGCCAATTTCGGCATGGTCGAGATCGTCTTCCCCGCAGCGATCCTCCAGCCGCCATTCTTCGATCCCAATGCCGACCCGGCGATCAACTATGGCGGCATCGGCGCGGTGATCGGGCATGAGCTCAGCCATCACTTCGACGACCAGGGCGCGAAATATGACAAGAACGGCCGCCTCAGCGATTGGTGGACCCCGGCTGACGTCGCCGCGTTCAACGCCCGGCTCGATAGCCTCGGCAAGCAATATGACGCCTACGAACCGCTCCCGGGGATGCACGTCCAGGGCAAATTGACGATGGGCGAGAATGTCGCCGATCTCGCCGGGCTGACGCTCGCGCACGACGCCTACATCGCCTCGCTGAATGGCCAGCCGGCGCCGATCATCGATGGCATGACCGGCGACCAGCGCTTCTACCTCGGCTGGGCGCAGGTGTGGCGTCGCAACTATCGCGAAGCCAATCTTCGCCAGCGGCTGCTGACCGACCCGCACTCGCCGTCGGCGCAGCGCGTCTCGGTCGTCCGCAACATGGACCCGTGGTACGGAGCCTACAACGTCCAGCCCGGCCAGGCGCTTTACCTCTCGCCCGAAACGCGGGTGAGGATCTGGTAACGGCACAGCCCTGATGCTCGATCGTCAGATCGCTTTGCTCGAAGCCGAGCCGCCCGGCCGGATCAGCTGGCTTGTGCCGGTGTTGGTCGCGGCGGCGGCGGCGAGCGGGGCATTGCTGTTCGCGGCGCTTGAGGAGCCGGCGTTTGCCGGGCTGTTTCTCGCCGGGGTGGTGGCGATGCTGGTCGCCGCGTTCGTGCTCGAACGGCGATCGATGCGATCCGAAGTCGCGATTGCGCCACTGCCGGTGCCCGATTTCGGGCTTGCGGCGGCGGTGCTCAACCTGTCGCGCGATGCCGCCGCTTTAAGCGACGCCAGCGGTCGCTTGCTGTCGGCCAATGCCGCCTATCGGACGCGGTTCGGCGATGTGCTGCCCGATCGTGTCGGCAAGGGGGAGGACGCCCAGTCCCAGCTCAAGTCACTCCGCTCGGCGGCGTGGCGCGACGGGCAGGCGAGTGATCCGTCGGTCGCGCTTCGCGGCCAGCCGGCGCCGGTCAAGGTCGAACGCGTCGGCGCTCGCGGCGACCTGTTGCTGTGGCGGTTTGATCGCGGCGAACCCGATGTGCTCGCCACCCTGGTCAAGCGCATCTCCGGCCTCGAAGGCGAATTGTTCGCCCGCAGCGGGGTGCTCGCCGCCGCGGTCGATGCGCATGGCCAGATCGTCTCGGCCAACCGCATGTTCGCCGAACGCGCGATCGGCGCGACACTGGGCGACCAGAAATTGAACTTCGCCGATTTGGTCACCGCCAGCGACGATTCGCTCCACCTGGTCAGCGAGGGCGAGGGCGCCCCGCCAATGCGCCTCGTCCATGTCCCGGTCGACGCCGACGCTGGCGACGGCGCTGGGCTGATGCTGCTGATCGACCGGGTCGAGCCATCGCAGCCCGATTCCGCCAACGTCCAGGCCCTGCTCGAACTCTTGCCCCTCGGCCTCGCCTTGGTCGATCGCGACGGCCGCTTTTTGACGATGAACAAGGCGTTCAAGACGGCCGGCGGGATCACCGACGATCACGCCACTGTCTATCCCGGCGATCTGGTGGCGAAGGAGGACAAGGCCGCCGTCGCCGATGCCGTCCGCCGCAACGCCCGCGGCCCGGCCATGTCGCGCGATCTCCCGATCCGCCTTAACGCCCAGCCCGGCGAGCCGGTCGCGCTAACCGTCGCCGGATTGCGCGGGCTGGGCGACGCCGCCGTGCTGATCCTGCTCAAGGACAATAGCGAGGAAGCCAAGCTCAAGCGGCAGGTGGTGCAGGCGACCAAGATGCAGGCGGTCGGCCAGCTCGCCGGCGGCGTCGCGCATGATTTCAACAACATCCTGACCGCCATCATCGGTCATTGCGACCTGATGCTGATGCGGCACACGCCCGGCGACAGCGATTATGACGATATCCAGCAGATCAAGTCGAACTCCAACCGCGCCGCCGGCCTGACCCGCCAATTGCTCGCTTTCTCGCGCCAGCAGACGTTGCGCCCGCAAGTGCTGCAACTGCCCGACGTCGTCAGCGAAGTGTCGCATCTGCTCAAGCGCCTGCTCGGCGAAACCGTCCAGCTCGCCTTGAAGCATGGCCGCGACTTGTTCCCGGTCCGCGCCGATCCCGGCCAGCTCGAGCAGGTGATCGTCAACCTCGCGGTCAATGCGCGCGACGCAATGGCGGCCAAGGGCGGCGGCACGGTCACCATCCAGACCTACTCGGTCAAGGCCAACCAGGTCGCCGAACTTGGTTCCGACATCCTGCCCGTCGCCGATTATGCCGCTTTGTCGATCACCGACAGCGGCAGCGGCATCGCGCCCAACATCCTCGGCAAGGTGTTCGAGCCGTTCTTTACCACCAAGGAAGTCGGCAAGGGCACCGGGCTCGGGCTGTCGACCGTCTACGGCATCGTCAAGCAATCGGGCGGCTTCATCTTCGCCGATTCAAAGGTCGGGGAGGGGACGTGCTTCACTATTTACCTTCCGGCGCACGAAGCCGAGGCGAAAACCCCCAAGGCGCGGCTTCCCGCCAAGCCGACCGAACATGAATTGTGGGGCTCGGGCACCATCATGCTGGTCGAGGACGAGCATATGGTCCGCACCGTTACCGAGCGTGGGCTGACCCGCCACGGTTACACCGTGATGAGCGCGAGCAATGGCGAGGAAGCACTCGAATTGCTCGCCAGCGGTGAACATGTCGACCTGTTGATCAGCGATGTCGTGATGCCGGTAATGGACGGGCCGACGATGGTCCGCACCGCGCGGAAAGATCGTCCCGATCTGCCGATCCTGTTCATGTCGGGCTACGCCGAGGAGCAATTGCGCAATTCGATCGACATCGACAATGTCGCCTTCCTGCCCAAGCCATTCTCGATGATCGAGCTGGCCGAGGCGGTTCGTAGCGTGCTTGGCGCGGCCGCTGCAAAATAAGGCTGTTCACCGCCGAAACGACTGCTATTCTTGGCAGCGTGAGTAAAACGCGTAACATCTTGATCGTCGAAGACGAGCCATTGATCTCGATGATGCTGGAGGATTTCCTCCTGTCTCTCGGGCACCAGGTCAGTGCGATTTGCGAATCGGTCAGCGAAGCGCTCGCCGCGTGCGACACGGCCGATTTCGACATTGCCATTCTCGACGTCAATCTGAAGGGCGAAAGCGTGTGGCCGGTCGCCACGCGCCTGCGCGAGCAGGGCATTCCGTTCGTCCTCGCCAGCGGCGGGCACGTCGATCCGCCACCGCCCGAATTCGTTGCCGTGCCGATGATCGACAAGCCCTACACGATCGACCGGGTGACCCCCGCGATCGATGCGGCAATGGAAGCCAACGAGCTCTGATTCGGCGCTTATGTTCCCTACTTGTTCTATAAGAACAAACGGTATACACCGTGCTTTATCGGGTCGGCATCACGTTGATCGATTGACGAGGAGACAGGGGTCATGGCAGCGCAATTGAAAGTCGTCGGAACCGCCGGAGAATCGGGAAATATGGATCGCGCGAAAGCATTGGAAGCCGCCCTCGCGCAAATCGACCGCGCCTTCGGCAAGGGCTCGGCGATGAGGCTCGGCAGTCGCGAGAAGATCGATATCGAGACGATCTCGACCGGCAGCCTCGGGCTCGACATTGCGCTCGGCGTCGGCGGCCTGCCGCGTGGCCGGGTGATCGAGATTTACGGGCCGGAAAGTTCGGGCAAGACCACCTTGACGCTGCATGTCATCGCCGAGGCCCAGAAGGCTGGCGGCACTGCGGCCTTCGTCGACGCCGAACATGCGCTCGATCCTGGCTATGCCAAGAAACTGGGCGTCGACATCGACGAATTGATCGTGTCGCAGCCCGACACCGGCGAGCAGGCGCTCGAAATCGTCGACACATTGGTTCGCTCGAATGCGATCGACGTGCTGGTGATCGATTCGGTCGCCGCCCTGGTACCGCGCGCTGAAATCGAGGGTGAGATGGGCGATAGCCACGTCGGCCTCCAGGCGCGATTGATGAGCCAGTCGCTGCGCAAGCTGACCGGCTCGATCAGCCGCTCGAAGTGCACCGTCATTTTCATCAACCAACTGCGGATGAAGATCGGCGTGATGTACGGCAATCCGGAAACCACCACCGGCGGCAATGCATTGAAATTCTACGCCTCGGTCCGGCTCGACATCCGCCGCATCGGCCAGATCAAGGATCGCGACGATATCGTCGGCAACACCACCCGCGTGAAGGTCGTCAAGAACAAGGTCGCGCCGCCGTTCAAGCAAGTCGAATTCGACATCATGTATGGCGAAGGCGTGAGCAAGGTCGGCGAGATCCTCGACCTTGGCGTCAAGGCCGGGATCATCGACAAGTCGGGCGCCTGGTTCAGCTACGATTCGGTCCGCATGGGGCAGGGGCGCGAGAATTCGAAGACCTGGCTCAAGGAAAATCCGGACATGGCCAAGAAAATCGAAGACGCCATCCGCGGCAAGACCGACGAAGTTGGCGAAGCGCTGATGGCCGGCCCGGAGCCTGACGACGGCGAAGCCTGAGCCGCCGAGCACAAAGCCGCCGACGCGCAGCGCGCGCCGCCGGCTTTGTGTCGAGAGACGGCGAAGGTCGGCCAGCCTGCCGCAAGGCAGACAGGACTGACGTCACGGATGGTGAGCGGCAACCATGCGCAGCATGGTGAAAGCGACCGGCCCGTGACGGCTCGCCCGAATATTAAACCCATTTCCCCTTGGCGGGGCGGTTGACCCTTGGCCGCCCCGTCATCACAAGCTGTCCGCTAGCCTGACATGAAGGATCGCGGACTTGTGCGGAATTGCCGGCCTGTGGAGCAAGCGACCGCCTGATCCGGCCTTGCTTGAGCGGATGGCGCTCGCGATCCGCCATCGCGGCCCTGATGACCAGGGCGTGTGGATCGACTCCGATGCCGGCCTCGGCTTCGCCCACCGCCGCCTGTCGATCGTCGACCTCTCGCCCCACGGCCACCAGCCGATACTGTCGTCCGACGGCCGCTTCGCGCTGACCTACAATGGCGAAATCTACAACCATCCCGAGCTGCGCGCCGCACTCGACCGCGAAGGCCACGCTCCCGAGCACGGATGGCGCGGCCATTCGGACACTGAGACGCTGGCCGAGGCGATTGCCGCTTGGGGCCTCGACGCGACCCTCGATCGCTCGGTCGGCATGTTCGCCTTCGCGCTGTGGGATCGCCGCGGACGCACCCTGCAGCTGGTTCGCGACCGTTTTGGCGAGAAGCCGCTTTATTACGGTTGGGCAGGGCGTGATTTCGTCTTCGCCTCCGAACTGAAGGCGGTCCGCGTCCATCCCGACTTCACTCCCGACATCGACCGCCGCGCGCTCTATGCCTTCGCGGCGAAGACCAACGTCCCCGCACCGCTCAGCATCTACCGCCGCATCTTCAAGCTTGAGCCGGGCTGTGTCTTGACGCTCACTAACCTCGATCCGTTCGACGCCCCGCCGACCAAGCTCATCCGCCGTTATTATGATTACGCCCAGATCGTCCGCGCCGGCCTCGCCGATCCCATCACCCACGAAGCCGACGCGCTCGCCGCGCTCGAAGCCGCACTCATCGCCGCGATCGACGGGCAGTCGATGGCCGATGTCCCGGTCGGCGCCTTCCTGTCGGGCGGGATCGACAGTTCGGCGGTCACCGCTTTCACCCAGCAGCGCAGCAGCACGCCCGTACGCACCTACACCATCGGGTTCGAGGAGGCGGGGTATAACGAGGCCGATGACGCCCGCGCGGTCGCCAAACATCTCGGCACAATGCACCACGAACTGATCGTCACCCCCGCCGAAGCCCGCGAAACAATCCCTTTTTCACCGGGCATTTACGACGAGCCGTTCGCAGACTCCTCGCAGATCCCGACCTTCATCGTCAGCCGCTTCGCGCGACGCGACGTAACCGTTGCACTGACCGGTGACGGTAGCGATGAATTGTTCGCCGGCTACAACCGGCACGTCTCGGCCCCGGCGCTGTGGCGATCGCTCCGCAAGGTTCCGCGATCCTTGCGCGCCGCCGCCAGCATTACCCTCGGCCAACTCCCTGCGAGCTTCTGGACCGCGGCCGCCACCGCGCTGCCGGGTCGAACCGCCCCCAACCTTGGCGCCAAGCTCCACCAGGCGCTGCGCACCGCTGGCCACGCGCGCGACTTCGACGACATTTACGACGACTTCCTCGACCAGTGGGCGGGCGAGACAAACCCGGTCATCGGCGGCGGGGCAGGGGCCATCCGGCCGTGCCACGCGATTCCCGACGACAGCGTCGCCACCATGGTTCGCGACGCCACCGGCTACCTTCCCGACGACATCCTGACCAAGGTCGACCGCGCCTCGATGGCGGTCAGCTTGGAAACCCGCGTCCCATTCCTCGACCATCGCCTTGCCGCCGTCGCTGCGCGAATCCCGTTGTCGATGAAGGTCCACGGCGGCACCGGCAAGCAAATCCTCCGCAAGGCGCTCTTCGCCCGCGTTCCCGCCGCCTTGTTCGACCGCCCGAAGGCCGGCTTCGCAGTTCCGGTCGGGGAGTGGATCAAGGGCCCGCTGCGCGACTGGGCCGAGACGTTGCTCGATCCGCGCCGATTGGGGTCAGAAGGCTGGTTCGATCCCGCAATCGTCGCCGCGCGCTGGGCCGATCACCTGAGCGGCCGCCGCGACTCGACCGCCGCGATCTGGTCGATCCTGATGTTCCAGGCGTGGCTCGACGAGCAGTCCGCTTAGGCGAAACGTTCCGCAAGGCCGGCCAGCGAAGCCTCATGCGTCAGGTCCAGATGCAATGGCGTCACGGTCACATACCCGTCGGCGATGCTCTCCAGATCGGTCACATGCCCCGGCGTTTCCACCGCGGAGGCCAGCCCGAACCAGAAATAGGGGAAGCCGCGCGGGTCCTGCCGCTCGATGATCCGCAGCCGCCCATAATCACGAAAACCCTGGCGGCAGACGCGAACGCCCTTGACCGCATCGGGCGCGATCGCTGGGAAATTGACGTTGATCAGCGTCCCCCGCTCCATTTTTACCGCGACCAGCTCGGCCAGCACGCGCCCCGCCCACGCCTCGGCCGACCCGAACGGTACGCTCGCGCCGAGCCCCTGTTTGGCATAGGCTTGGCTAAGCGCGATCGACGGCACACCGGCGAGCGCGCCTTCCATCGCTGCCGATACGGTGCCCGAATAGGTCACGTCCTCGGCGAGGTTGGCGCCGCGGTTGATCCCCGACAGGATGAGGTCGGGCGGGCTGTCCTTCATCAGGTGCGCCAGCGCCATCATCACCGCGTCGGTCGGGGTTCCGCTGACCGAATAACGCTGCTCGCCATGCTTGCGCAGGCGCACTGGCTGGGTCAGCGTCAGCGAATGGCCGGTTCCCGATTGCTCCTCGCTCGGCGCGACGACCCAGATGTCGTCGGACAAGGTGGCTGCAATTTGCTCGAGCAACGCAATCCCGCGCGAGTCGATTCCGTCGTCGTTGGTGATCAATATCCGCATGGCGCGGGCTATGGGCGAAAGCCGCGCAAGTGCCAATGCTGGACAATGCGCTGCGCCCAATCGGCAACATAGGCAAATAAACTGGCCAGTTGTTCGGTCAGTCCTTGTTAAGCCGAATCCTTTTAACTAGAGGGCGCTTGGGGATTGCCGACTGACCTGGGCAAGTACCGGGAAAGTCTAGTGTATTGCCTCCGACCGATACCGGTTTGAGCGGTCTCGGATACGGCGGCGACGCGTATCGGGGAGGGTATCTATGGCGACCGCATTAAAGGACCTTTACGGGTCGGACCTACCAACATTCGATCAATTGATCCTGCCTGACGATTATCGTCCGGCGGATGGTGAGGATTTCATGTGCGCCAACCAGCGCGCCTATTTCCTCGCCAAGCTGCGCGCGTGGAAGGAAGCGATTGTCGACGAATCGCGCGCCACGATGGCCCAGCTGCAGGTCGACTCGCTGCGCGAGCCCGACATGGCCGATCGCGCATCGAGCGAGACCGACTGGTCGATCGAGCTTCGCACCCGCGACCGCCAGCGCAAGTTGATCGCCAAGATCGATGCCGCGGTGCGCCGCTTGTACGATGGCGAATATGGCTTTTGTGACGTCACCGGCGATCCGATTTCGCTGGCGCGGCTCGAAGCGCGGCCAATCGCGACGATGACGCTTGAAGCGCAGGAAAAGCATGAGCGGGTCGAGCGCGTCTCGCGCGACGATTAGGCTTGGGTGACAGGCGGCGGGCAAGCCAGCCCGCCACCTCGCGCTCACAAAAAAGCCGGCGCTTTAGTGGCCGGTGATCACATCCTTGACGCGCAATTTCTCTTTTTTGAGCTGGTGTAGACGGATGTCGTCGGGGTGGGGGCGGTGCTCCTCCGCGTCGATCATCTTTTCTAGCGAGGCGTGCTTGTTCTCGAGCGAGTCGAGGTGACCCTGATCCATCGGACCTGTTCCTTTCCATTGGTGTGAAAGTGACGCCAAGCAATAGAACACGAATCGACCGGCTTGTCTCGCACGACTGACTCCACCCGTCGCGGCGCAGCCGCGCACCACCGCCATCGCGCGCGTGACGCCGCCTCCCGGCTCGGCTAAGTCGCCGCGATGAACGACGACGATCCCCGGCAAATCCTGGAATTGCTCAAGACCGAGCACCGCTTGCTCGACGAGGAGATTGAGGGGCTGCTCGCCGCCGGATCGGTCGACCAGCTGGAAATTGCGCGGCTCAAGAAGCGCAAGCTGATGCTCAAGGACGAGATCGCCCAGCTCAACGACAAGATCGTGCCCGACATCCTGGCGTGAACTGTGCCACAACGGGACGCGCACCCTGGCGGGGGTGCCATTAGCCGTGGCAAGCGTTTGATATGCAACCGTAACGTGCCAGAACAACCGATATGGACGACTCGTTTGACCCTCCTGGCCCCGAAGCGCGGATCACCCCGCGCCTGGTCGATGCCCTTTACACCGAAGCGATGGTGCTGGCCGATGAGGCGCGCGCCTATTTTGACGATGTCGGCAAGGAAGAACGACTGACGCTCGAGCCGTTCGCGCGGGTCGGTTTTGCCTGCGAATCGTTGAAGGTGACAACGCGGATCATGCATATCGTCGCCTGGCTGCTGACCCAGCGCGCGATCGAGACTGGCGAGCTTAATCGCACCGACGGTCGCCGCCCCGAACGGCGGCTTGGCAATGCCGCGACCAGCGACCCCAAGGTCGTGGTCCAAATGCCCGACCAGGCGCAACGGCTGATCCACGCCAGTTCGGACCTATATGCCCGGCTCGAACGGCTCGATGCCGGCCAGCTCGACAACGAACCGATCCAGAGCCCGGCGCGCGCGTTGATGGGCCGCCTGGAACGCGACCTGATCTGGAACCGCGGCGTCTGACGCACTAGGCTGCGCATGATGCAGCCCTTCACCTTCACCTACGGCCCGCGAATCATCGCCACGTCGACCGGCGCTTCAGAGCTTCCCGCCTTGCTCCCCGATGGCCCGTGCCTGGTGGTCACCGACGATCAGCTGATTGCGCTCGGGCTGGCCGCGCCGTGGATCGCCGAGCTTGAGCGCAGCCGCCCGGTGGCGGTGTTCAGCGCGGTCGAGGCTGACCCGTCCAAAGCCACCTTGCTTGCCGCGGTCCAGGCGGCGCGCGCGATTGGCGCAACCTCGGTCGTCGGTTTCGGCGGCGGCAGCCCGATGGATGTCGCCAAACTGGCCGCCTACCTCCTCGGATCGGGCGACGATCTCGACACGATCTGGGGCGTCGAAGTCGCGATTGGCGCCAAGCTCCCGCTGATCCTCATCCCGACTACCGCCGGCACCGGCTCCGAAGCCACGCCAATCTCGGTCATCACCGTCGACGGCGGGACCAAGCTCGCGGTCAACGCGCGCGCGATCACCGCCGACATCGCGATCCTCGATCCAACCTTGACCACCGGCCTGCCGCGCCACGTCACCGCCGCCACCGGGATCGACGCGATGGTCCACGCGGTCGAGGCTTATACCTCCGCGCGGCTCAAGAATCCGTTGTCCGATGCCCTCGCGCGCGAAGCGTTGCGTTTGCTGTCGGGCAACCTCATCCGCGCCTGCGACCACCCGACCGATCTCGCCGCGCGCTCGGCAATGCTGCTCGGCGCGCATCTCGCGGGCGTGGCCTTTTCCAACGCGCCGGTCGCCGGCGTGCATGCCTTGGCCTATCCGCTGGGCGGCTTGCATCACCTTCCGCACGGCCTGTCCAACGCGCTGATGTTGCGTCACGTGTTGCAGCATAACGCCGCGGCCGCGCGCGATCATTATGCCGAACTGGCCGAGATTTTCGTGCCCGATTGCGCAGGGCAGGGCAGCCAGTCGAAATGCGCCACCCTGATCGAAGCGCTCGACAAATTGGTCACAGCCAGCGGCCTCAAACCCCGCCTTCGCGATCACGGCATCAAGCGCGGCGACATCCCGATCCTGGCGCGCGAGGCGATGAAACAGACCCGCCTGCTGGTGAACAATCCGTGTGCCATCGACGAAGCCGACGCCGCGCGCCTGTACGAAGCCGCATGGTGAGCCGCCCTCCGCCGCGCGGCCGCGATGCCTACCGCCATTTCACGACCATCACGACCCGCTGGTCGGACAATGACGCGTACGGCCACGTCAACAATACGATCTATTACCAATGGTTCGACAGCGCGGTGAATGCCGTGCTGGTCGGCGCCGGTCTGCTCGACATCGCGCATGGCGACCCGATTGGCCTCGTCGTCGAAACCGGCTGCACCTACTTTGCGCCATTGAGCTTTCCCGGCGACGTCGAGGTCGGAATCGCGGTCGACCGGCTTGGCGGTTCGAGCGTCACCTATCGCATCGGCATCTTCGCCGCCGGTGCCGACGCGCCCGCTGCCCAAGGTCACTTCACGCACGTCTATGTCAGCCGCGCCACCCGCCGCCCGGTCGCGCTGCCCGATGAGTGGCGGGCAAAACTCGCGGCACTCGCCTAAGCGATCCGCGCCTTGGCCGCAGCATATTCGCGATCCAGCCGCGCGACCATGTCGGCGGTCGGCAACACTTGCTTGACCGCGCCGATGCCCTGGCCCGACCCCCAGATATCGCGCCACGCTTTGGCCCCGCCAGCGGTCTGGAAATTCATCGCCTCGGGCCCGGCCTGCGGCAAATTGTCGGGATCGAGCCCGGCCGAGACGATCGAGCCGCGCAAATAATTGCCGTTGATCCCGGTGAACAGGTTGGAATTGACGATGTCCGCCCCGCCGCCCTCGACGATCCCTTGCTTGTAATCGTCCTCGGCGCGCGCCTCGTCGGTGGCGATGAACGGCGAGCCGATGTACGCCAAATCGGCCCCCATCGCCTGCGCGGCGAGTACTGCACCGCCGGTCGCGATCGCGCCTGACAGCGCCAGCGGCCCGTCGAACCATTCGCGGATTTCCTGTACCAAGGCGAACGGCGACCATTTGCCGGCATGGCCGCCGGCCCCGGCAGCAACCGCGATCAGTCCGTCGGCGCCTTTCTCGACCGCTTTCCTCGCAAAGCGGTCGTCGATGATGTCGTGCAACGTGATCCCGCCCCACGCGTGAACCGCAAGATTGAGATCCTCGCGAGCACCGAGCGACGTGATGGTGATCGGCACCTTCCACTTGGCGCAGGTGGCGATGTCATCCTCCAGCCGGTCGTTCGAGCGATGGACGATCTGGTTGACCGCAAATGGCGCGGCGGGCTTGTCGGGGTTGGCGCGGTCCCACGCCGCCAGTTCTTCCGTGATCTGGTGGATCCATTCGTCGAGCTGGCTCTGCGGCCGCGCGTTCAGTGCCGGAAAGCTGCCGACCACGCCGGCCTTGCACTGCGCGATGACCAGCGCAGGGTGCGAAATGATGAACAGGGGTGCGCCGATAACGGGCAGCCGAAGCGTGTCGAAGATGGGGGGCAGGGACATGACGGCTCCTCAATGGATACATCTGCTTAACCGCCCGACCGCCCGAGCGCGAGTGGCATATTGCAACGCATTGCCCTCCGCCGGTGTCGCTCTATGAAGGGGCCTCGGATCGAAGTTGACGGGGTGAGCATGAGCGACGTTGGTGAAGACAAGATTGCAGCGGCGCTGGGCGCGAAGTCATCGACCTGGCTGGTGACCGGCGCGGCGGGATTTATCGGCTCCAATCTGGTCGAATCCTTGCTCCGCCAGGGCCAGCAGGTCATCGGCCTCGACAACTTCTCGACCGGGCATCAGCAAAATGTCGATGAGGCGCTCGCCGCCGTCCCTGGCGCGGCCGACCGGTTCAAATTCGTCACCGGCGACATTTGCGATCGCGCCATGTGCGACAGCATCGTCAAGGGCGTCGACGTCGTCCTCCATCAGGCCGCGCTCGGATCGGTGCCGCGCTCGATGGACGAGCCGCTGGCCAGCCACGACAGCAATGTCACCGGCTTCATCAACCTGCTCGATGCCGCGCGGCGCGAAGGGGTCGGCCGGTTCGTCTATGCCGCGTCGAGCTCGACCTATGGCGACGACCCGGAATTGCCCAAGCGCGAGGACCGCATCGGTCGCGCTTTGTCGCCTTATGCCGCGACCAAGCTGATCGACGAGATTTACGCCGGGGTGTACGCGCAGGCCTATGGCTATCGCGCCACCGGGCTGCGTTACTTCAATGTCTTCGGGCCGCGCCAGGACCCGGATGGCGCCTATGCCGCGGTAATTCCCAAATGGGCCGATACGATGCTCGCCGACGAGGTGGTGACGATCAACGGCGACGGCGAGACCAGTCGCGATTTCTGCTATGTCGCCAATGCGGTCCAGGCCAACATCCTTTCCGCAATCGCGCCCGACGATGCGCAGGGCGAAATCTACAATGTCGCGATCGGCGGGCGGACCACCCTCAACGAATTGTTCGCGCTGATCCGCGACGGGCTGGCCGATCATCAGGTGCATTATGCGCGTGATCCCGAATTTGGCGAGTTCCGTTCGGGCGACATGCGGCATTCGGAAGCCGATATTTCCAAGGCCCAGCGGATGATCGATTACCGCCCTGAATATGACATCGAGGCGGGGATGAAGGCGGCGCTACCTTATTACCTCCAGCGATCGCGGGATGCGCAGGGCTAGCCTGCTGATCGGCGCGGCGCTCGCCGGATGCGCGCCAGTGCCGGGGCCTACTCCGCTGGCCCCCGCGCGGATCGTCCAGTCGCTGCCCGGTGCGATGCTCGACGTCCACAATCGCGAGCGCCGCGCGTTCGGGTCGCCGCCGCTGGCGTGGGATCCCGCGATTTCGGCCCAGGCGGCGATTTATGCGCGCGAGTTGGCGCAGCTCGGCCGGCTGCAGCATTCGTCGAAGGCGTTTCGTCCGGGGCAGGGCGAGAATTTGTGGATGGGGACGCGCGGCGCTTATCCCTTAGACGTGATGGCCCAAGCCTGGGCGGGGGAGAAAAGCGTGTACCGCCCCGGCCGCTTCCCCGCGGTCAGCACGACCCGCAACTGGGCCAATGTCGGCCACTTCACCCAGATGGTGTGGCCAGCAACGACGCGCGTCGGCTGCGGGATCGCCGGCGGGGCGCGGTGGGACGTGCTCGTCTGCCGCTACGCCCCCGCCGGTAATGTCGACGGGACGATGCTCGCTCCGCGCTGAGGTTCAGGCATCCGCCATTTGCGCGGTCTTGAGTGTCGCCGATGAAGCAACGTTTTGGCGATTTGCAACCACAGTGGAGAATGCCACGGCGCTAATGTCCGCTTTGAGTGGAAAGCGGACATTAGCGATTGAAGAAATTCAGGCCACCTGAGTGAAGCAGTGATCTGCGTGGGCGTCGGCCGCTGAGCCCATTCGTGGTGGTATCCTCCTAATCGGACCAGCGTGGGAGTGACGAGACAATACTCTTTCCGAGCGAAGTTGCGACTTGCTTGAGTTCGCTCGTAAATTGCTGGCAAGAGAGGTCGGACGCACGAAATGGCGGTGGGGAAACTTGTTGGCTCAGAAAAAGACGCAGATTGTCGTGGTCGGCGGAGGTGCCGGCGGTCTGGAACTCGTGCGCAAGCTTGGATGGCGTTATGGGCGCAAGCGTCACGACATCATCCTGATCGATCGGAACCTCACACATATTTGGAAACCGCTCCTCCACGAGGTGGCGGCGGGCTCGCTTGACGCCAATCTCGACGAGGTGGGCTATGGCGGCCATGCGGTTCGATGGGGATACCGTTTCTTCAACGGCAGCATCGAAAGCATTGACCGCATAGCGCGAACGATCACGACCGCGCCGCTGCTCGACGAGCGCGGCGAGGAAATCATCGGCCGGCACAGCATTCGCTACGACTATCTGGTCTTGGCCATTGGCGGCATTTCGAATGATTTCGGCGTGCCGGGCGTCCGCGAACACGCCATGTTTCTGGAAGACCGACCGCAAGCTGACCGGTTTCGTCAAAGGCTGTTGAATGCCTGCTTGCGCACCAACCACGCGCATCAAACTGGCAACACCGAGGCGCGCGTGCGTGTCAGCATCGTTGGAGGCGGCGCGACCGGCGTCGAGCTTGCCGCCGAGCTTTACAATGCCGCCAAGGCGCTGCGTCATTACGGGCTAGAGGTGTTCGACGAGACCAAGCTCGAAGTGTCCCTGATCGAAGCGGGCCCGCGCATCCTGCCAGCGCTCGACGAGACGCTGGCAGCCACCGCCAAATATGAGCTTGAAAAGCTCGGTGTTCGCGTTCTCGACAACACGCAAGTCGTTCGATTGGCCGATCATGCGGTCCATACCGGTAGCGGCGCGGTGATGGACGCTGACTTGATCGTCTGGGCGGCAGGAGTGAAGGGCGCCGACGAAATCCGGACGATGAGCGACCTCGAACTCACGCGCGGCAATCAGATCGTCGTCCGGCCGACACTCCAGTCAGCGAACGATGACCGCATATACGCGCTCGGCGATTGCGCCTCTTGCATGTTGCCGGGTCGCGACCGCCCCATCCCGCCCCGCGCACAATCGGCGCACCAGATGGCGAGCCTCATTCTTAAGAACCTCTTCCTGGCCCAAATCGGCCAGCCGCTCCGGGATTTCGTTTATCAGGATCATGGATCTCTGGTCTCGCTTAGTCGCTTTTCGACGGTCGGCAGCCTGATGGGCAATTTGGTGGGCGGCCGGATGCGTGTGGATGGGTGGATCGCACGGACGGTCTACATGTCGCTCTACCGTATGCACCTGATTGCGATCCACGGCTGGTGGCGTGGCGTCGCGCTGATCATGATCGGTCACGTGAATCAGATCGTTCGACCGAAGTTGAAACTTCACTAGAACTATAGAGCGGACAAGTGTCGTCCTTAACGGCGGTCATTCCGCTTTTGCGTCGAACGTATCGATGCGCATTTGCGCTCGTATTGCTTGGCGCACGAGTGCATTCGAGGTCGATCCGTCTGTTCGACTTGCCGCGCTTGATTTGATACGCCCTGTCCGGCGGCCATCTGCTAAGCGCCCTCTTGTCGTCGTTGCATTTGCATTGAGCGCGTCCCTGAAACTGAAATTCGTTCAAAGTGCGTTGGCCTTAATGACCGCAATGGGTGGAAAGCGGACATTAGCCCCAAACACCGAACCGGATGGGCCACCAAGGCCCGCCGCTTCATCCGCGACGTGATCAAACGGATTAATCCGCCGCGGTCGCCCGCCTAAGCGTTTTTCGAATTGAAGATATATTGATCGATGACGTTGCCGAGTAGGGTCATCGGAACGCTGCCGCCCTTGACCAAAGCATCGTCAAACGTGCGTAAATCGTAGCTCGGACCAAGCGCCCGTCGTGCATGATCGCGAAGCCGCAGTATCTCGAGGTGCCCGACCTTGTAACCGCACGCCTGGCCGGGCCATGAGCAATAGCGCTCGACCTCACCGGTGACCGAGGCCGGGTCGTCGCCATTGGTCTTCACGAACCAGTCGATTGCCTGTTCGCGGCTCCAGCGTTTGGAATGCATTCCGGTGTCGACGACCAAGCGGCAAGCGCGGAAACTCGACGACTGCAGATAGCCCAGTTGTCCCAGCGGATCGTCGTCATACATGCCGACCTCGTCGGCCAATTGTTCGGCGTACAGCGCCCAGCCTTCGGAATAAGCATTGAATGCCAGCAAGGTTCGAATAAGTGGCGCGCGATTTGCATATTCGCCTTGCCAGATGTGCCCCGGAATGCCTTCATGGAAGGTCAGCGTGGGAAGCGAGAATTTGGGCCATTCGGCAGTATCGCGCAGGTTGATATAATAGCGACCGGGGAGCGAGCCATCGATTGTCCCAGCCGCCGCATAGCCGCCCGGCGAACCCGCCTCGATTGATTGCGGGACACGCACGATCTCTAGCTTGCCCGGAACCAGTGTTGCAAAGGCGTTGGGCAGCTTGGGCCGGATCGCTGCGACTTGGCCGTTCAAATAACTGAGCAGTTGCTGGCGACCGACGTCGGTGTTGGGAAACAATTGGTCGGGGCGGCGGCCAAGCGCGGCCATGCGTTCGCCCACCGTACCGCCGGTGATTCCTTGCTTGAGCATGATCGCGTCCATCCGCGACTGGATCGCGCGCACCTGCTCCATCCCGAGCTCGTGGATTTCATCGGGCGTGCGGTTGGTGGTCGTCGCCGCGCGCAACGCCCAGGCGTAATAGGCATCACCGTCCTTGAAGTGCCATGCGCCCGCGTCGTGGGTCGAGACCGCGCGGTGGCGGCGAAGTTCTTCGATCTGGCGCATTAGCGCCGGCCGGACCCGCTCGCGCAAGGATGCCGCGACCCGGTCACCGAGCGCCGGATCGAGGTTTGTCGCGGCCAGCTTTTTCTGGAACGAGGTCAGGATCACCGACCGAGCGGGATCTTCCGCCGCGCCGCCGGCGACAATCCCGATCGCCTTTTCGAGAACAAAGTCGGGTGCGACCACGCCAAGTGCGCGATCGTGCGCCATGCGCTCGGTCTCGCCGTCGAGGTTGCGGGCATAAGCGTCGACTCTATCCGCATAAGCGGCGGCGGTGTCGGCATCGCGCACCGTCACCTTGCTGTCGAGGAAATCGGGAATTTCGATGAACGCGCCGCCCATCTGGTTCACGACATAGGGCGTATTGCGATAGCCGAAGTCGTTGTTGAGATTGATCTGGTCGCCGAACGCGAAGGCCGCGCCATCTACCGCGATTTCGTGCGCCGCCAGCGCCACCGCGCCGTCGAGCTTGGCCGGAACGCTTAAATTGGCAAGATCTAGGTCGCGCAGCACCGCCAATCGCTCGCGCGCGTGGGCGTTGCGCACCGCGACCCCGGTCAGGCTGCGGTCGAACAAACGGTGGGCGAGCGGCGCCCGGGCGCCGGTATCGACCCCCAGCGACGTCGCCACTTCGGGGAAATCGGCGAGGATGCCGTTGGCGATGATGTCGAGCGTGCCCGCGAGATCGAGGCCGCCACCGAGTGCCGGGGGCATGATTGGACCCGGCGCCGTGCAACCGCCGAGCAAACCAATCGCGGCAGCGCCACCCAAGAATTCGCGGCGTCCAAACTCGATCGTCATGGCCCTCTCCTCAATGATCGTCGCCGGTTATAACGGCGCGAGCTCTCCGGGGTAGCGAATTCGAGCGGATGGCGTCAGCCTCGGGGAATCCGGGCTACGCCGTCGGGGGCACGGCGAGTGCTCCTGTGAAATTAATTGCACGGCCCTTTAAGCTTGCCAGCTTTTAACTCGGCGACCCCCTGAACGGCCTGACAAGGTTGAACTCGAACATCGGAGGCTAATGTCCGCAATGGGTCGAAAACTGACTCTAGGCTGCTAGCGGCAGGAATGGGTGGAAAGCGGACATTAGCGGCGGTGATGCTTTGCCATCTGTTCCGAGGTCAGCCGCAAGAAACGGGCCGCATTGTTATAGAGGATGTCGCGCTTCTTGGCGCGGCTTAGATAATTGGCCTCGGTGATGCTGGCGATGGCGATTGGAATGGTGTCGGGCCACACCATTTGGTCGCTTCCAAACATTATGCGCCTGCCATAGCCGGCCTCGACCAGCCGTTTGAGGATGCCGTCGAATTCAGCCCGCGGCACGCCCCAATTGTCGGCAGAAATATCGACGAAAACCTGGGGGTGGGCATTCATCAGCATGATGATTTCGTTCACCATCGGCATGCCTGCGTGCATTATGTAGATACGCATTTTCGGATGTCGGACGAGAAGCTCTTCGAGCAGCAACGGATTGCCAAGCGCAGCTCGATATTTCGGATAGATCCAGTACGGGCCGCCGGGCGCGCCATAACCCATGTGGATGCCGACCGGGACGTCCAGCCTCTCAGCCATCGCGTAGAACGGTTCGAGCGACGGATCGTCTGGACCAAGGCCGCGATATTGAGCCGTGACTTCGGCAAAAATCTGCGTTTCGCCGCGTTTCACGGCGGCTTCGAGCTCGGCGGCATGGGAGGCGGGCGGCCGGTTGTCGTCGATGAAGAAATTAGCTCCGGTGATAAATCGGCCGGGCGCCGCAGCGCTCCATTTGGCGACTATGGTGCCGTCACCGGAGATGACGCCGGCGACAATATCGTAGCGGTCCATCATCGATAGTGTCTGCGCCAACAGCGCCGCGTCAGTCTCTGGTGCCTTGAGCATATGCCTGCAGCTGGCTTGGGCCTTAAAATCGAATGGCTTGCTGGGATCAATTCCGTGCATGTCGATGCCGTCCCGACCGACACAGGCCTCGGGCGGCTCGGTTCCGAATTCGGCTAGCGACCAGGCGTGCATGTGCATGTCGATGACCGGCTCCCGGGAGCTAGCCGCAGCCGCCACATGTATTGCCGCCCCGATGATGAGCGAACTGAGTTGCATAACCATTCCCCTTCAAGCCGCTCTCCTTGAATATGTTCGCGATGCTGGGTCGGTCAATCTGCGGCAGTTAATGTCCGCAATGGGTCGAAAACTGACTCTAACGTTTTCCGCCGCTTCATGGTCGGGATGGGCCTTGGCCACCTTCTAATCGCTCCGTCTAGCGCGCTTCATCCTCGTCACACTCGGCTTCGCGTGCGGCATCTTTGCGCTTGTCCGATTGCGGACGCGGATCATGACGCCGTTCCACTGCTTTCGCCCAGTGGTTCGACGCTCGGGCCGGGCGCTCAGGCGGCGAGCTTGAGCGGTTCCGGCTCCTCGTCGGCCTCCACGGCCATGGCTGGCGTTGCATTGGGCACCGGCGAGACCCAGCGCGACAATGCGACGATCACGCCCAGCCCGAGGTAGCTGGCGATCACCCACATCGGGCTGAAGAACAGGCCGGCGGCGAAGGCGATGCGCAGGTAAAGCGGGTTGAACCCGAAATCCTCGCCAATGGCCTCGCACACTCCAAGCACGGTGTGTGGGCGGCGGATCGGGGAAAGCGTCTCGGCGGTCATTCAGATGCTCCTTGGAACTGGGATAGTAGATAAGAAGCAATCTCCGTGCCAAAAGGGGGAAGTGGCATGATTCCAAGGCGTTGGTCGAACCCGCGATGCCGCTGGTCGTCGCGCGAGTGGCCCGCCGCGACGAACATTGGGAATTCGCACCATTTGACGTTGGTCTGGATTGTGAACCTAATCCGGCGATGGACAGCCAGGGCATTATCGCGATTGCCGAGCATTGAATGGCAGGCTCGGCGCCCGTTAAGTTTACAAAAGTTACCCAGTGTGGCGGCTTTTTGGGGGCCTTTTGTATACTTAAGCCATTTCCCCGCGCGGATCCGAAAACCCGGTGTTCAGGCCAGTCGCAAAGACGCCGCGACAAAGCGAATCGACGCAAATAAAGTATCTCACAGGCCGGGGGCTGTAGGACAGCGAAATCGTCAGTGAGGAAGGATCCGCGCCCATGACCATCTCCACCACGCTTGCATCCTGGCTGGTCGGGGCTGCGGTGATGGCGTTTTCGGCGGCGCTGTCGGTCGCTCCCCGCACAGACCAGCCACCCGCCGACGTGATCTCTGCCGACCCGGGCCCCGCCGACACGAGCTTCGAGGCGCCGCGCGCGGTGGTGCTGCGCGGCTATGGCGGCGACGCGATGGAGCCGTTCGTCACCCGCGACGGCCGCTGGTTATTGTTCAACACCCGCAACGGCCCGCGCGACCAGACCGATTTGATGGTCGCGCGGCACGACCCCGACGGCGGCTACAGCTTCATCGGGCCGATGACCGGGGCCAATAGCGCAATGCTCGACGGGGTGGCGAGCGTCGACCGGCGCGGCACTCTGTTCCTCGTTTCCAACCGCAATTACGACACGAGCGGCAACACCTTGTGGACCGGCAAATTCGCCGACGGCAAGGCCAGCGCGGTGCGCCCGCTGGCAAGTGACTTCACCCCCAGAAGGCTGCTGCGGCTCAACATCGACCTCGAGGTGAGCGGCGACGGCGAGACTCTGTACGTCGCCGAGAATCGCTGGGATTTGCTGCGCGGGCGGCCGGCGACCTCGACCCTGGCGGTGGCCGCGCGGGTCGGCAAGCGGTTCGTCCGCGCCAGGAATTCGGACGCGCTGATGCGCGCGGTCAACAGCGCGGCGCTGGCCTATGCGCCGGCCACCAGCGACGACCAATTGACGCTATACTTCACGCGCTGGGACGCGCAGGCGAGCGGCGCAGTGCCCGCCATTTTCGTCAGCCGCCGAACGGCCCGCACCGCCCCCTGGAGCCCACCCCGACGCCTCGCCGCCGCGAGCGGCTTCGTCGAGGGCCCGACCGTCCTGCCCGGCGGATGCACGATCATGTACCACGCGCGGGTCGGCGAGGAGTACCGGCTGTTCACGGTGAAGCGGCGGGGGTGTTGAGAGGATAATCGGTATCCCGTCACCGTATTCGCCCAATTGCGGCTCAGTCCGGTGCCGCATCCTTGGGCCCGGCGCGATGGCCAAGGACGTAGCCGGCGATGCCGCTGAGCAGCGCGATCACCGCTTCCCCGGCGATCACGCCGAGGAGCGCGAGCAGCGAGGCGGCCAGCACGATAAGGATGATGGTCGCCAGCTTCGGCACGTCGGTCTGCTGCAGGACGCGGGCGATGCTGGCGCCGGACATGTTGCCCTTCCAGAACATGATTCCATAAACGAACGTCGCCCCGCCGATGATGATGCCGAGGCCGATCAGGAACAGCTGCGCTAGCGTGATGATGAAGGGAAACAGCGCCGGGTTTACTCCGGTGGTCATCGTCAGTTTCTCCCTTGATTGCCCGGCGGGGAGGATGCCTTGGTTTGGGCAAGAAGGGAAGCGGCCGCATGGCCGACATGCCGGGGGCGGAGGCGGGCTAAAAAGCTCCGGCCGCGCAAAGCGTGGGCGGAAGGTCGGCTCAAGGGGATTTGGCGAGCGGCTTCGTCGAGGGCCCGACCGTCCTGCCCGGCGGATGCACGATCATGTACCACGCGCGGGTCGGCGAGGGGTACCGGCTGTTCACGGTCAAACGGCGGGGGTGTTAGGCCTTACGCCCTAGAGCTCGCGCGTCTCGTCAGCTTTGGACAGGGGGCAGGTCGCTTTCTTGTCGCCCATCGCGATCCGCTGCTGCGTGTGCTCGATGCAGGCCTGCTTCTGGAATTCCATCAGCGCCGGGGTCAATTCCTCCAGCACACCCATTGCCGCCGCGCTCACGGTGGGGTCGGCTTCGAGCGCCAGCATGTTGCTCAGGAAATGCTTGCCGGTCGGGGTCGACCCGAAGGCCACCAATTCCGCCAGTTCGGCCGTGCTGAACTTGGCCGCATAAGCGCGGGCGTAAACTTCCGACACCGCCGGGATCCGCTTGCGGATGGTCGGTTCCAGCTTGGCGAACAAGTTCGTCATCTGGTCAATCGCTGTCGCGCGCTTGCCGTCATCCGTGATTGCCGTGACGAATGGCATGGCACCGGACCAGAAACCCTGGCGGACCAAAGTGATAAACTCATGATCCTGATCGCGGAGCGCAACGAACCGGCGAGCGAGATCGAGGCGCTCGTCCGCGAGCGCGGCGGGTGCGGCGGCGGTTGGCGAAGCGGGCGGTGGCGGCGGCGCGGCGGCGATGGCCGCCGAGGATGCCAACAGAAGCGAAACCGAAGCCAGGAACACGCGCATGACCATTCTCCACATCAAACATTTGCCGAGCGGGTCAGATATGGCTGGGGGAGGGTTAAGGAATCGTTGGGGGAGGCGGTGAGGGCGCTCACGACACTGTCCCCACAGTTGGCCGCGGGCCATCCACAGCTATTTCGAGCGCCGATGTTCCCTAAACGTTCCGTGGCGCGTAGCGGTGGGGGATGTCGACCAAGCACATCCACACCGGCGCCGACCTGGTCCGCTTTCGCGCCAGCGTCCGCATCGAATGCGGTGATTGTGGGTCGGCGCGCACATTGAGCGGGGTGGAGCTGGTGGGGGCATGCGGGGCGGGGAGCCTGGCGGCGGCGCGAGCGCGGATGAAGTGTGGGCGGTGCGGGGGAAAACAAGCAGTGCTCTTCATTCTGCCGCCTCTCTAGCGGCAGTATGAAGATCCTCATTGCGGCGAGGGGGGCGTAGCCGACTTAAAGGCTCCGTTGATGCCCTTGCGTCGATGGCGAAGGCTGGCTTCAAGGCTCCAATCGCCGGAGGTGATTGGAATGCCGGCCGTAGGTATGTCGGCGAAGGGGGGGGAAGGTGACGGCGCGCAAGCTGGCGCGGGTGCTAGCAGGGGCAAATTCAGTCGCCGATTGGAGCGTTAGAATCGCTCTAAAAATCTCTTTTTGTTCTTTTTCGTTGACAAGGCCATTCAGTCGTTACATAAACCGAACTATCTGCTCACTAGGGGGGCAGAGTATCTTGTTATGACTGTAAAGGATGAACGACAACCGGAGCAGGATTTGGATAGCCATATTGGCGACTCCCTTGATGGCCGAGGCCCGCTTCACCGACTGTCCGATGATCGCAATACACGCGATGATCGCGCCAGCCACAGCACACTCGACTTTGTCGAATGTCTTCAGATAGAGCCGGGTTCGCCCAGCTCGTTACCAACGGTGTGGGGCGGCGGCGATAACCGGATGAAGCCGGTTGCTACCGCCCCCTCTCGTTGAGATACTCGCGCATGACCGAGTGGAAACTTAAGCAAAGCGATCTAAAGCGGTATCCCCACTTCGATCAAATCTTAAAATCCGACGAGATCGGGGCAATTGTTACCGACCCGATCCGCGTTGCACAAAACGGCTTCTACCCCTTGCTTCGCTACAGCAAGGGCTGGCAGCCTTTCCGCAACGACCCGAATGGCACAAAGCCGCGGCCAAAGCCCAAAGATCGCCCAATCAGATATGCGGCGCGGCGTGACGCCTATATTTTCGCTTATTATCGCTTTCTTCTTACTGAACCGTACGAAGCGGAGCTTGCTCGGCTCGGTATCAGCCACTGTCCTATCGCCTACCGCCGAATTCCAACCAGCACGGACGAGAGGAGGGGCAAGTGCAACATTCACTTCGCCCGCGAGGCCTTCGATCGCATCAGGCAACTAGGTGACTGTTACGCCATAGCGATAGATATCGGCGGCTTCTTCGAGTCGATCGATCACGCGCGGTTGAATGCGCTGTGGTGCCGATTGTTAAACGTCAATGAGCTGCCGGCTGACCATTTTGCGGTGTTCAAGAACATCACTCGCTACCACTTCGTTGAACGGCGCGATGTCTACACTCGCCTGGGATTCTATGGACCGAAGACGGTCACCAAAACTGGTAGCACGATCAACGGCTATCTAATCCCGTATAAGGATGTGCCAACGCAGCTTTGCTCGCCTCACGATTTCCGGCAAAAAATCCTTGGTGAAAACGGGAAATACCCATCCCTTATCCAGAGGAATGAAGAGGTTTACGGCATCCCCCAAGGGGCACCCATCTCTGACTTGTTAGCGAACCTCTACCTTCTGGATTTTGACGTCGAGTTGAATGAGCTCGCCGTGGGCCTGGGCGGTACATATGTCCGGTATTCAGATGACATCCTCCTTCTCTTGCCGGTGTTGGCGGCGGAAGCGCAGGCTGTCATGGAAAGCATGCCAGACCGAATTAAGAAGTACGGCGACCAGCTGATAATCAAACCGGAGAAGACTTCCCTGATTCGCTACACCGCAGCGGGCGAAAATCAGACATTCGAATTGGTTGCCGGAAGCCAAGGTAAGAATGGTCTGGAGTATCTCGGCTTTCGCTACGATGGGAAGAATGTCTATCTTCGTGATGCGACGGTGTCGAACCTCTATCGAAAAGTTGCATCTGCGGCGCGTAGTCAAGCAAATGCTACAGTTAAGCGGTATCCTGCAAAAAATTACGTACAACTGTGTGACATGTTCGACTTCGAGAATTTTACGAAGCGGTTTGGTCGCGTGGAGGGCTTTGAGTTAGCCGTCGCGCATAAGCATTGGACGTTTTGGACCTATGTCACCCGTGCCGCCGAAGAATTCGGCGCGAAGGGAAAAACCATTATCGCGCAGGTGAAGCGATTGCGGAAAAGGTCGCGCCATCGCGTTGATGCTGAAATCGAATTAGCACTGCAGCGACGCGCTAAAAAATTGGCGTCCGTGATTCAGGCAACGCCATAGGTAGTATAACTGCTTTCCGCACCTTCCTCTCATTGGATTGCGATATGTCAAAGCGTCATGCGTTTGAAGCTGAGTTAGAAACTGGGTTCCGGTGGCCGACGAAGGGCGACAAACCGTTCGCAGAGGCTGCCGAACCTCTTGATAATGCCTTAATTGCAGAGGACGGCTTCACACGTCTCGTCTTGATGATGGGCGGGTACAAGCAGGCGGGCGATTTGATGGTGACGCGTGCCCTTGAGCATCCATCCACTCGCGACTTTCTCGTATTCCCGATTCTTTTCAATTACCGACACTTCTTGGAGCTTTCGCTGAAGTATCAGCTGGCTACCCATGGGCCGCTTGTGTCCATCGACGCGAATTGGAACAGCCACGATCTGGGCGTTCTTTGGAATAGTTTCCTTGAGATGCTCGATCGATACGGAACGCCAGACCCGGATGAGGCAGACCCGGTTGTCGGTGGAATCGTCCTGGAGTTCGCCAAGATCGATCCTCAATCTTACTCCTATCGCTATCCAGTCGACCGGACTGGCACACCGATTCCGATCGGCCAATCGGCGCTCGATTTAACCAATCTAGCGGATGTGATGATGGCGACGGAAGGGTACTTCAGCGGGTGCGACGGCTATCTTAGTTCGTGCCGTTGAGAATTTAAGAACGTAGGCCGTCACGGGCGGCCGTGACGTCCGTCGGGTTCGCCGGTTGGCGACCCGCTGGCCGGCTTTCGCGCTCTTTTCGACATAAGCTCCCGATTGCTGCGCAATCGCTCCCTTACGCTCGGGCGCTCAAGACTTACTGATCCAAGAAACTCCGCATCTTCCTTGACCGGCTCGGATGCTTCAGCTTGCGCAATGCCTTCGCCTCAATCTGCCGGATCCGCTCGCGCGTCACCGAGAATTGCTGCCCGACTTCCTCCAGCGTGTGGTCGGTGTTCATCCCGATGCCGACAGCCTATCAATCAAAATACTCTAACGAGGGTGCGCGGCTTCTACTTCCTCAATCCGCGGCGGCAACCACCGGGTCGAGGCCGCGGCTACGTGCTTCGACTGCTGCCTGAGCCAGGAAATCCTCGATGGCGTCAACGGATTGCTGACGACATAGGTTTTGAGCTTCGACTTCCGTGAGGCAGTCGATCCCGTACCCGAATTGCGCGTGCCAGAGTTGGTTGAGGTCTTCGCCATGCTTTATCCATAACATATCGCGGGTTGAAGGTCGCAACGAAATCATCCGGCCGTCCCGGCTTTCGGTGAGCGCTGTCATGGCCAACACCCGCCCGCCACCTGCCTCGATGAACCCCCGGAGGTTGGCGAACGTCCCGCCAAGCCCGACATGATCGTCAACCAACAAATAGGCGGCTCCTAATTCGACATAACCATCGAACGTCGGAGGAGTGACAATCCTCTGGAATGTGCGCGCTCGTGTATGCCCAACTTTGTTAGTCTGGACGATTTCGCCCGCCACAACCGCTCGATGGAGGTCACGCCCCAGATATTGGGCCAGCGCGTCGGGAATAGCGTTGAAGCCGGACGTCTCGTCGGCAATCACCGGCAATAGAAATAGCGATGTGCCTGCAACCATGCTCCGCAACTCGGTGAGCGCCCGATCGCTCACCAGGTCGATTACGAGCGAGTAGGCGGCATCGACGTCGCCCGCTTTCGCGGCCGCATAACATGGATGAGCGTCGCGCGCACGAACATCGGTGTGGATTACGACATCCGGAAAATCGTCAGTCCACGGCGTTCGCATGGCTCAGCCAGCGCTACTGGTCGAGGAAAGAGCGCATCTTCCGCGACCGGCTAGGATGCTTCAGCTTGCGCAACGCCTTAGCCTCGATCTGCCGGATGCGCTCTCTCGTGACCGAGAATTGCTGGCCGACTTCCTCGAGCGTGTGGTCGGTGTTCATGCCGATGCCGAAGCGCATGCGCAGGACTCGTTCCTCGCGCGGGGTGAGGCTCGCCAGGACGCGGGTGACGGTTTCCTTGAGGTTCGCCTGGATCGCGGCGTCGACCGGGATGACGGCGTTCTTGTCCTCGATGAAGTCGCCCAGATGGCTGTCTTCCTCGTCGCCGATCGGGGTTTCCAGGCTGATCGGTTCCTTGGCGATCTTCATCACCTTGCGGACCTTTTCGAGCGGCATGGAGAGGCGCTCGGCGAGTTCTTCGGGCGTGGGTTCGCGGCCGGTCTCGTGGAGGAACTGGCGGCTGGTGCGGACGAGCTTGTTGATCGTCTCGATCATGTGCACCGGGATGCGGATGGTGCGCGCCTGGTCGGCGATGCTGCGGGTGATCGCCTGGCGGATCCACCACGTGGCGTAGGTGCTGAACTTGTAGCCGCGGCGATATTCGAACTTGTCGACCGCCTTCATCAGCCCGATGTTGCCTTCCTGGATGAGGTCGAGGAACTGCAGGCCGCGGTTGGTGTATTTCTTGGCGATCGAGATCACTAGGCGCAGGTTGGCCTCGACCATTTCCTTCTTGGCGATGCGGGCTTCGCGTTCGCCCTTCTGGACCTGGTTGACGATGCGGCGGAACTCGCCGAGCCCCATGCCGGTCGATTGCGCGATCTCGCCGATTTCGACGCGGATGCGGTCGACGCTCTCGCCTTCCGCCTCGACGAAGGCGGCGAATTTCTTGTCGATCTTCTTCGCGCGGTCGAGCCAGCCGTCGTCGAGTTCGCTGCCCATGTAGCTGTCGAGGAACGCCTTGCGGGGCACGCGGTGACGCTCGGCGAGGCGGAGCATTTGTCCGCCCAACGCGGTCAGCCGGCGGTTGTAGCCGTAGAGCTGGTCGACGAGATATTCGATCTTGCTGGCGTGGAACTGGACGCTCTCGACCTCGGCGGTGAGCTGCTCGGACAGTTTCTGATATTTCTTCTCGTCGCTGCCGGGGAACTCGGCGCCGCCGCTGAACGCGGTCAGGCGCGCCTGCTGGAGCTTGGAGAATTTCTTGTACAGCGCGGTGATGCCGGCGAACTTGTCGAGCGCGAGCGGCTTGAGCTGTTCCTCCATCTGGGCGAGCGAAAGGGTGTTATCCTCTTCCTCCTCCTCGACCGGGCGCGGGGTGCGGCGTTCGTTGAGCTCGTCTTCCTCGTCGGCGACGGCTTCCTCTTCCTCGGGCTCCTCGTCTTCCTTGATCGTCGGGCCGGCATTCTTCTCGCTGATTTCGTCGTCGGCCGCGCCTTCGCCGCCTTCCGCGTCGGCGGCGTTGATCTGCTCGGGGGTCGGGCCCTTGGACAGCATCGCCTCGAGATCGAGGATCTCGCGCAGCTGCATGACGCCGTTGTTGAGGTTGTTCGACCATTCGATGATCGCGTTGAAGGTGATCGGGCTTTCGCACAGGCCCCAGATCATCGTGTCGCGGCCGGCCTCGATGCGCTTGGCGATGGCGATCTCGCCCTCGCGGGAGAGCAATTCCACCGCACCCATTTCGCGCAGGTACATACGGACCGGATCGTCGGTGCGGTCGACCGTTTCCTTCTTGACCGCCGCTGCGGGGCGCGGGCCGCCGTCGTCGAGCGGATCGACCTCGTCCTCGGGCTCCTTCTCGTCCTCGTCATCGTCATCCCCGGCCTCGGCCGCCTCGACGATGTTGACCCCCATCTCCGAAATCGCGGACATCACATCCTCAATCTGTTCGGAGCTCATCTGGTCCTGGGGCAACGCCTCGTTGAGCTCATCGTAGGTGATGACCCCGCGCTTTTTGGCGCGCGCGAGCAATTTCTTGATCGCGACGTCGTTGAGGTCGATCAGCGGCGCATCGCCGTTGTCGGTTTCGGGTTCTGCAGTTTCGTTTTTCGCCATGGTCCGCCGCTTAGTCGTTGCCGGCGAGGGACGCCAGCCTATCCTTGAGCGCCTCACGCGCCGCATGAAGCCGTTGCTGTTCCAGAAAGGCAGTATCGTCGCCGTCCGAAAGCCGCCTTTGGGCCTCGGCAAACGCCGCATCGAGCTCGATCCGCGCCACCAAGGCCTCGATCGCCAGCCCGAGATCGCGCCGGGCGGCCTCGGGATCGCAATCGCGCTGGGTGAAGGAAAAGCCGATCTCGCCGCCTTTCGACACGTCGCGCCAGGGCGCGGCCATGTCCTCACTCAATAATATGGTGGCAAGCTCCGCCCGATCAAGGACTTCGCCGGCCATGTTGAGATCGACCATCCGGTCGCGAACACGGGCGGCGGGGGGATCGGCGATGGGAAGTGTCGCCAGCGCCTCGACATGATCGCCGATCGCGAGCGGGTAGAGCGCATGGCCGAGCACCAATGCGCGGGCGACGTCGCGGCCGATGCCGCCGGCACCGATCGCGCGTGCGGCCTGGCTGGCGGGGGGCGGCGGGGGCACGAAGCGGCCGTCCTTGTTCTTTTTCCACGGAGTGCGCGCGGTAAAGCCGCCGCCGCCGCGCTGCTGCTGCGGGCGGACGAGGGCGTTGAACCGGCCGAGCCATTCGTCGCGGTACAGCGCGCGGACGTTGGGGTCGGTAATTGCCGCGGCATGATCGACGAGGCGCTGGCGGAGCCCGGCGCGGGCCTCCGGCGTGTCGAGCGGGGCCGCGTCGACCTCGTGCCGCCACAGGCGCTCGACGAGCGGTTCGGCGGCGGCGAGCAGGGCTTCGATCGCGGGTTTGCCGCCGGCGTTGACGACATCGTCGGGATCCTGGCCCGCGGGGAGCGTGACGAACCGCAGGGTGCGTTCGGGGGCGAGGTGGGGGAGCGCGCGGGTGGCGGCGCGGATCGAGGCTTTGCGCCCCGCGGCATCGCCGTCGAAGCACAGGATCGGCGCCGGCTCCAATCGCCACATCCGCTCGAGTTGGGCCTCGGTCAGCGCGGTACCGTTGGGCGCGACGACTTCGGTGATCCCGGCGCGATCGAGCCCGATGACGTCCATATAGCCCTCGACCACGATCACCCGGCCGGCCTTGCGCGACGCGGGGGAGGCGAGGTCGAGGTTGTAGAGCGTGCGGCCCTTGTCGAACAATGGCGTGTCGGGGGAGTTGAGATATTTTGGCTCGCCGGGCCCGAGGATGCGGCCGCCGAACGCGATGACGCGGCCGCGCGGATCGCGGATCGGGATCATCAGCCGACCGCGGAAGCGATCGTAGGTGCTCTTGCCGTCCTCGGGGCGGATCAGCATGCCCGATTCGACCAATTTGTCCTCGTCGAAATGGGCCAGCGCGGTCTTCATCTTGCCGCGGCTGTCTGGGGCAAAGCCGATCCCGAACCGTTGCACCGCGGCGGCGTCGATCCCGCGGCCCTTGAGATAATCGCGCGCGCCCGCGCCATCGATCCCGGCGAGTTGTTCGGCGAACCAGGCCTGCGCGGCGGCCATGACGTCGTGGAGCCCGGCGGATCGCTCATGTTTCTCACGCGATTTGAGGTCTTGAGCGGGGACATCCATCCCTGCCTTGCCGGCCAGTTCCTTGACCGCATCGATGAATTGCATGCCGCGCGAATCGGTCAGGAACCGGATCGCATCGCCATGCGCGCCGCACCCGAAGCAATGGTAGAAACCCTTCTCGTCATTGACCGTGAACGAGGGGGATTTCTCCTGGTGGAACGGGCAGCAGGCCTTGAACTCGCGGCCGGCCTTGGTGAGTTTTACGGACGGGGCGATGATTGCGCTGAGCGTGGTGCGGACGCGGAGCTCGTCGAGGAAGGCCGGGGTGAGGGTCATGCTTCGGGCGATCCGCTTGCCAACGTGTCTCGACTTCGCTCGACACGAACGGATCCTTTTCGGTCAACCTGCACCCTCCCAACCCCGTTCGTCCCGAGCGAAGTCGAGGGACGTTCTTTCGGTGGTCGTGCAAAATGTGACACCGCAGCCCAATCTCCACGAAACAGCGCCTCCTTCTTGGCGCGAGACCACGGCTTGATTCGCCGTTCGGCTTCCAGCGCCTCGATGCGTGTTGGCAGATAGTCGCTCCACATCAATTGAACCGGTCGCCTCCGCGAGGTAAAATCACAATGACCGCCAGCCTGATGCTCGGCAAATCTTCGTTCGAGATTGTCCGTGTGACCGGTGTAATATTTCCCATCTGCACATTGCAGGACGTAGACCCAGAACGACACGCGCTGCTCCTGTCAAACGTCCCTCGACTACGCTCGGGACGAACGGGTTATGGGGTGATTAGCCTTCGGAAAGAAGCGCCCGCACCAGTGCGCTCGCCCGCGCCGGCTCGATGCTAGTCGCATGGCGCTCTTTCACCAGGGCCATGACCCGGCCCATGTCTTTCATCGAGCTTGCGCCGGTCTCGGCAATCACCGCTCCAATCGCGGCCTTGGCTTCGTCCTCGCTCATCTGCTGCGGCAAGAACCGTTCGATGACCGCAATCTCGGCGGTTTCGATGGCGGCGAGTTCGGCGCGGTCGCCCTTGGTGTACATCTCGACCGATTCGCGGCGTTGCTTGATCATTTTCTGGAGCACGTCGGTGACCAAAGTGTCATCGTCGGGCTGGACGGTGGCGGTGCGGAGTTCGATGTCGCGGTTCTTGATCGACGCGTTGATCATCCGCATCGTCTGGGTGCTGGTCTTGTCGCCGGTCTTCATCGCGCTCACCAGCGCGGCCTTGATGTCGTCGCGAATCATCTGCTGCCCGTTTCGATTGGTCGGAAAAATCCAGTCGTAGCGGCGAATTCCCGCCGATTACAGCGTTGACCTCAAGGCGCAACGCGCTTAGCCGCATTCCCTTAGCGACATCGCCGGTTTTTCTAAGCGCAGGAGCCTCCCTTTGGCCGATCCACGATCCACGGTTGTGTCCAAAGGGTCTGGGCGCCCCGACGGGGCAACTGGCGTGATCGTGTTCGCCGACGGGCGGACCGTGTGGGGGCGGGGCTTTGGCGCCGAGGGATCGGGCGTCGGCGAATTGTGCTTCAACACCGCGATGACCGGATATCAGGAAGTGATGACCGACCCGAGCTATGCGCGGCAGGTGGTGGCATTCACCTTCCCGCACATCGGCAATGTCGGCACCAATGAGGAAGATGTCGAAGCCGGCGAGGCGCATGCCCTGGGCTGCTTCGTGCGCGAGGCAGTGACGGTGCCGTCCAACTTCCGCTCGACGCAGGATTTCCCGGGCTGGATGGCGGCGACGGGGCGGATCGGGGTGTCGGGGGTCGATACGCGCGCGCTGACCCACCTGGTGCGGCGCGAGGGGCCGCCGACGGTGGCGTTTGCGCATTCGGCCAGCGGTGAGTTCGATCTGGAGGAATTGCAGGAGAGCGCGGAGGCTTGGCCGGGGCTTGAGGGGATGGACCTGGCGAAAGAGGTGTCGCGGGGGCAGTTGGAGGCTTGGAGCGGGGGGAAGTGGTCGCTTTCGGGGGGGTATGAAGAAGGTGTCTCGACTTCGCTCGACACGAACGGGGAGGGGGGAGTCGCCAAAACTCCGTTCGTCCCGAGCGCAGTCGAGGGACGTCCTCGCTCACCGCACGTCGTCGCGATCGATTATGGCGCGAAACGCAATATCTTCCGCTTGCTGGTCGAAGCTGGCGCTCGCGTCACCATCTTCCCCGCCGGGGCGAGTTTCGAGGAGGTGATGGCGGCGGAGCCCGACGGGTTCTTCCTGTCGAACGGGCCGGGCGATCCGGCGGCGACGGGGGAATATGCGGTGCCGTTGATCAAGCAGCTGCTGGAGACGGGCAAGCCGCTGTTCGGGATCTGCCTCGGGCATCAGTTGCTGGCGCTCGCGGTGGGGGGCAAGACGGCGAAGATGTTCCAGGGACATCGCGGGGCCAATCATCCGGTCAAGCGATTGAGCGACGGCGCGGTCGAGATCACTAGCATGAACCACGGCTTCGCGGTCGAGCGCGAAGGCCTCCCCGCCAACGTCCGCGAGACCCATGTCAGCCTGTTCGACGGCAGCAATTGCGGGCTCGAACTTACGGATAAGCCGGCGTTCTCGGTCCAGTACCACCCCGAGGCGAGCCCGGGGCCGATGGACAGTTTCTATCTGTTCGAAAAGTTCGTGGGGATGATGCGGTGAGCCACGAAGACACCGAAGAATGGTTGCTGGAAGATCACCTTCGTCATGGAAGGACAGCTCTTTCCCAAATTTTGGCACTCGAGCTTGATTCGGGAGTTAAGCCACGAACTTGCTTTCATTTCAGTCCGGAAGTTTTCGATGAACGTGAGCCATTCGGTGAGACATCGAGCTTTTGCATTGCTGCGAGGCCTTTGTTTGGAAAGCTGCCCTTCGAGTTAGACGTCGACTACGTTGGCGGAACCAGCGGTATCGAAGCGTGGGATGACGCTCTCCCAAACGAAGAATGGCTTGTTGGCCGACTTGAATCTCTCATGTTGCTGGCTGATCAATGTGCGTTACGATTTGATGGCTGGTCTTTTGAGCCCAGAGGCGGGCCGATTATCAGCATAAGTCCGACTCTGGAAGTTTTCGATGGCAATACGCTTCCTCCCATCAGCGACGACATAGTGCCGACATTCTCCGGCGTTCGGGATTGGCTAAAGACGGTGACAAAAAAATAATGCCTAAGCGCACCGACATATCCTCCATCCTGATCATCGGCGCCGGGCCTATCGTCATCGGTCAGGCGGCGGAGTTCGATTATTCGGGGTCGCAGGCGGTCAAGGCGCTGAAGGCTGAGGGTTATCGGGTGATCGTCGTCAATTCGAACCCGGCGACGATCATGACCGATCCCGAGCTGGCCGACGCGACCTATATCGAACCGATCACGCCCGAGATCGTCGCCAAGATTATCGAGCTCGAGCGGCCCGATGCGTTGTTGCCGACGATGGGCGGGCAGACCGCGCTCAATACCGCCCTCGCGCTCGACAAGGACGGGACGTTGGAGCGGCTCGGGGTCGAGTTGATCGGGGCCAAGGCCGAAGCGATCGAGATGGCCGAGAATCGCCAGCAATTCCGCGATGCGATGGACCGCATCGGGCTCGAAAGCCCGCGCTCGGCGATCGTTCATAGCTGGGAGGAAGCCGCGGCGGCGCTCGACGAGGTCGGGCTGCCGGCGGTGATCCGGCCGAGCTTCACGCTTGGCGGGACTGGTGGCGGGATTGCTTATAACCGCCAGGAATATGAGCATTTCGTCCGTTCGGGACTCGAAGCATCGCCGACCACCGAGGTGCTGATCGACGAGAGCCTGGTCGGGTGGAAAGAGTTTGAGATGGAGGTGGTGCGCGACACCGCCGACAATTGCATCATCATCTGTTCGATCGAGAATATCGACCCGATGGGGGTGCATACCGGGGACAGCATCACCGTCGCGCCCGCGCTGACGCTGACCGACAAGGAATATCAGATCATGCGCAACGGCAGCATCGCCGTCTTGCGCGAGATCGGGGTAGAGACGGGTGGCTCCAACGTGCAATGGGCGATCAACCCGGCGGATGGCCGCATGGTGGTGATCGAGATGAACCCCCGTGTTTCCCGCTCCTCAGCTTTGGCGTCCAAGGCCACCGGCTTTCCCATCGCCAAGATCGCCGCGAAACTCGCCGTTGGCTATACTCTGGACGAGCTGGACAACGATATCACCAAGGTGACGCCCGCCAGTTTTGAACCCTCTATCGACTATGTCGTGACCAAGATCCCGCGTTTTGCGTTCGAGAAATTTCCCGGCGCGGAACCCAACCTCACCACCGCGATGAAATCCGTGGGTGAAGCGATGGCCATCGGCCGCACGATCCACGAAAGTTTGCAAAAAGCCCTCGCCAGCCTCGAAACCGGCCTGACCGGCTTTGACGAGATCGACATCCCCGGCCTCGCGCCTCTCTCCCCCCTCATGGGGGAGGGCCGGGTTGGGGAGGGCCTGACCCCTGACGCCCGCGCGGCCTTGTCCAAAGCGCTCGGTCAGGCCACCCCCGACCGCATCCGCGTGATCGCGCAAGCCATGCGCCACGGCCTGACCAATGACGAGATCAACCAGATCACCGCCTTTGACCCGTGGTTCCTGTCCCGTATCCGCGAAATCATCGACGAAGAGGCGCAGGT
>ENA-OFCX01000093-OFCX01000093.1-metagenomes-genome-assembly--contig:-NODE-93-length-47369-cov-5.147102_pt1 | contig 47369 bp, 46 predicted proteins | sample MGYA00153384_OFCX01 | MGnify analysis MGYA00153384
GATGGCGTCCACGAAGCCGAAATGCTCGCGCGGCGTGGGCGCCATGCTGCCCTCATCGGTGGGAGCCAGGATGGCCCCCAGCAGAACCGAGGCACCCACCGACAAGCCCAACCAGAACACGCCCACGGCGGTCACCATGGCCACCATCAAAGCCATCGAAACAAAGGCCAGTCGCAACGGCAACCGCCAGCGCTTGTCGCGCAGCGGCATGTCCAGGCGCAGGCCCACGGTGAACAAAGAAATCAACAGCGCCAGTTCGGACAGCCGCTCGAGCAACTCCACGTGCTCGTACGGGTCGGGCCGCAGCACGTTGGCCACCTGCGGCCCCAGCAACCACCCCAGCGCCAGGTAGACCATAGCGCTCGACAGCGGCAGCCGGTGGAGCCAGGTGCCGGTCAGCGTCATGGCGAACAGAAGAACGCCCACCAACAGCGCCCACTGCGGCACCGACATGCCGCTTTACCGCTTGACAGCAGTCGGCTTGCCGCCGGCGCCCGGAACCAATTTGTTGCGCAAGGCGGCGTCCAGACCCGGTGTGGCGCGCATGTCAGTGTCCACCAGGCCGGCGTCGATATCGCGCTTGGCTTGTTGCATCACAGCGTCTGGCTCAGCGGCTGCCTGCGGAGTAACGGGGTTGCGGCCAAGTACGGTTGCGGGCGTACGCGTAGGCGTAGCGCTGGAGGCGGGAACCGGCGCCGAGTTGCCTTTGCGGCCACGCGCGGGTGTGACGCGCTGCTGACCCACCGGTGGGCGTGATCTTGGGTTCAAGGGCATGAAGAGCCTGCGCTGGCGCGCAACGTTGTTGACAAAGATTCATTACGTTGATGGCGCCGTTCAGCGACGTCTGTGCGCTGCCACACAGACACTCGCATGCATCCACGCCCGGCAACAACCGTTAAATACGTCGGCCGCCCCGATTTCACAGCAGTGCCGACGGCTTACTTCATCGCACAGTAAGGGTTTTTCGTGATCGAAAAAAGGGCCAGCGTGATGTGGACCGGTGCCGGTGAAGACGGCAAGGGGCAGATCAGCACCGAAAGTGGCGCGCTGATGGACTATCCCTACGGATTTGCCAGCCGCTTCGGCGACGAGCGCCGCGGTACCAACCCGGAAGAAATACTCGCCGCCGCCCACGCCGCGTGTTTCACGATGGCTTTTTCATTCGCCTGCCTGAAAGTCGGCGTGGCCACCGAGGCGGTAGATACCCAAGCCCACGTTCGTTTGACGGCGCAGGGTGACGGTTTTGTGATCGACCGGATCGTGCTGAAGATGAAGGCCACCGTGCCGGGCCTGAACGAGGCGCAGTTTCAGCAATTAGCCGCCGCTGCCAAACGCGACTGTCCGCTGTCGAAAGCCCTTGCCAGCGTGCGCGAGGTCTTTCTTGAGGCCAGCCTGGCCCAGCCGATCGACAGTGAAGGTGGTGGCGACCATTCGCACCGCACCGGTGCTGGCGGGCGTGCTGGATTGACTTGAACCGATCTGGGCGGCTGGTCGAAAACCCCGCGCCATGTCAGCCCGACGTTGGCATCGGTCGGCCAGAAGGCGCATCGACCACCAAAGCGCCGCTGCTTTGGTGCGAGCCGTGGGTTTGGGCATACACACGGGTGAATTCGGCACCCAGCAAAAACGTCTGAGCCGAGTAGTAGGTCCACACCAGCACAATCACCACCGAGCCGGCCGCGCCGTAAGCCGACGCCATGCTGCTGCTGCCAAGATACAAGCCGATCAGGTAGCGCCCTGCGCTGAACAGCAGCGCCGTCACCACGGCGCCCATCCAGATGTCTTTCCATGCCACCGGCACACGCGGCATCAGCTTGTAGATCAGCGCAAAGACCGCTGTCGTCAACAAGAAACCAACCACGGTGTTGATGAGCTGAGCCAGCAGCTCCCAGCCCTCGAACCAGCCGCCCCACCACTTGCCCAGCGCTGCGATGCCGGCTCCGGTGACGAGGGAGACCATCAACAGGAACGCGATTCCCAGGATCATGCCGAACGACAGCATCCGAGTGCGCACCAGCGTCAGCAGCCCGCTCGAGGTCGCGCGCGCCGGGGCTCGCCAGATGCGGTCAAGCGCGTCTTGCAGTTCGCCGAAAACGGTGGTGGCGCCGATCAACAGAACGACCACGCCCAGTGCCGTACCGAGGATGCCGGTGCTCGGCTTGCTGACGCTGCTGAGCAAATCCTGAATCGCCCTGGCGGCCTCAGCGCCCATCAAGCCTTCGATCTGGGCAAAGAGCGCCCCGCGGACGGCGTCGGCACCGAAGACCAGGCCGGCCACCGAGATCACGATCAACAGCAGCGGCGCCAGCGAGAAGACGGTGTAGTACGACAACGCAGCGCCCATGCTGGGGGCGTAGTCATCGACCCAGGCCGCCATCGTCGCCTTGATCAGGCTCCACCACTGCCGCATCGACCAACGCGATGCCTCCTGCAGCGACGTCTTTGCCCCTACGCTGGCGTCGTGAACGGTGTGATCGGGTGAGGTTGCGACGGGAGCCTGGGCTCGGCGAGTGGTGGGTGCGTGTGTCACAGGCAAGGCGTTCCAACAGGGGTCATGGGGTGTCCGAGGTCATCGAAACTGTCATCACTGGCAAAGACCCCATCGTCGCTTACTTATCGCCGATTGAATTCTTCACCGGCGGGTTTCGAATTGCGACGGCCCGCGACGGCTGGGACTGTAGGACAAAGCGCTTGCGCAAGTGGATGGCTCGATTTCTTGCGACAGCAGATCGGACCGACATGACCGATCAGCAAGCCCCTGAAATTTGCGATTCCCCGTCGTCGCACCGGCACTGCCAACAGCCGTGATCGCGTCGCCCTGACCACTCGATCGATTGACCCACTGTGTGACATTGGTACCGCGACGACGTCGGCACCGCTTCCGCGCGATGTCTGCGAGGCCCAAGCCCGGAACTCTGAGGGCGCTCGGTCGATTCATCGAAATGCCCCAACGCCATGGCGTCAAGCGAGCGGCAGATCTCGAGCGTTTGCGCGACGCAGGGAAAGACCGGCCGATGGACCGGCGCCGCCTTTCACGCGACCGTTCGATGATCGATCAACGTAACGCAAGCGCCGCCCACGACAAAGCCTGAGCAGGCCCTGGCCCGAGCAGGCTCGCTACGCCCGGGGTACTCACCGCCTGCAGACACGAGAAACTCCGATGCAGCAGCCCATCATCGCCCCCGGTCGACCCTCACTAACTGCCTTCGTGCGACTGGCCGTCACCCCCGGCCCCGGCTCCACGGCAAATGTCGCTCATGCCAACGCGCCGACCATCAGCGCCAAACGAGCCAGCATCAAGGCCTCCGCTGCGTAGGAGTTAAAGCCGTCCACACTGGACCCGGATGACGGCCCTTCTGAGGCTCGATTTCGTCATCCCGAACCGCACCTCGCGGGGCTATCAGGCCACCGTGTCGACGATGAAAACCCTGCTGGCCGAAGCCAGCGTCAAGAGCGTGTCAAGGACATGCAGCTGGTGCACGCCACAGGGTCGACCGACAAGCGCGCAGCCATGTTGCCCGACGCAGCGCCACTGGACTCCGAAACCATCCTCCGACCGGCGCGGACAATTTCGCGAACACTGAACTCCAGAAAATAATCGATGCCGCCAACATCCAGACCGTGATTGCCACCGGCAACATTGGCGCCCGGGGCGGAGCTTTACATGGCCGGCGCTTTTTCGCTGCGCGGAATGAGGATCGTTTCGCCGGTGGACGGTATGTCGGCCGCCACCGCCTACATCGAGGGGTTTGTCGCGGTGCACATGAGCAGTGCACCGCTGGAATCTCGCAACGTCACTCTGAACGGCCTCGACTTGATCAGGTTCTAATCCAACGCTGCCTGCCCGGTCACAACTTCGCAGCGGCGGTATTGACTGCCGCTTCTGCCAGCTCCGTCATCAGCTCGTCAGCGGTGTACATGTCTTTGACAGCCGCCTTCAACTGCTTGTTGTCGTCGGTCAGCTTGAGAGCCTTCGAGAAGGCCGCCACGGTGCCGAACCCGGTGATGCCGTAATGGGTCATGCGCTGGTATTGGGCAATGATGGCGGCGTCCAACACCGGGCCCGCGGCCGGCGCTTGCTCGATGGTGTGCTTGATCGCCTCACTGACCAGCCCTTCCATGCCCTTGCAATGGTCTTTGGAGACTTTCTCGCCCTGATTCGCGATCAATGCTTTCAGCAGGTCGGTGTGCCCCTCGATGCCTTTTTGCGAATCGCCAAGCATTTGCTTGAGCCTGGCATTCGTGGCCATGGGCGTGATCTTTTTCAGCGCCCGCACCATCTGGTCGTTGGCCGACCACAGGTCTTTGAGTTCGTCGATGTACAGGTCTGACAAGCTGGAAATTTCGGACATGGTGTTTCCTTGAGTGGGTGGGTTGAAATGAAATGGAACCTGGCGGCCGAGCCCCGCACGTCACATGCGGAAATGCCGGACCCCGAGAGCCAGTCAGGGCAAGCCGCGCTCCACCCTGCACCGGTCGCGATTGCCCGAAACCGGCGCTCGAACATTCATCGCCCGGCCAGAAAGAGCCGGAGCAACGCCATCAACCCTCGGTTTGGCGATCCACCCGAAGCAGCAGCTTGCCGGCCACCTTGCGCGACTCGAGCCTGGCGTACATGGCGTGCACATCCTCCAGCGCATAGACGCCCTCGATCGGCACCTTGAGCGTGCCATCCAGGATGGCGGTCGTCACCGCCTGAACGCCCGCCGCCCAGGCGGCAGAGTGCGGGTCGATGTGGCCGATGTGCAGTCGCGTGTAGGTGAGCGACTTGCGCACCAGGCGTTGCCACAGATTGGCGAATGGCGGCGCCTCGGCCTCGCCGTAGCTGACGACGTGGCCGAGCGGGCGGATGGCGTCGAAGCTGCGGTCGAGGATGCTGCCGCCGGTCGAATCGACCACCTTGTCGACGCCGCGGCCGCGGGTGAGCTCGAGCGCGGCGGCGACGAAGTTTTCGTCGTCGCGGTGAATCACGCGTGCGGCGCCATAGTCGAGCGCACGCCGCTCCTTGCCATGCGTGCCGACCGTGCCGATCACCGTGGCACCCGCCAGCACGCCGAGTTGCGCAAGGTACAGGCCCACCCCGCCACCAATGGCGTGCACCAGCAGCACATCGCCTGCGGCTGTCGTGCTGACGGTGTGCAGCAGGTGCCAGGCGGTGAGGCCCTGGATCAGGAACGCGGCGGCGACATCCAGCCCCATCGCATCGGGGATGCGCACCAGGCGCTCGGCCGGTGCCACGCATTGCTCGGCAAAACCGCCTGCGTCCTCGCAGAACGCAGCGACGCGGTCGCCGATGCCGAAGCTCGTCACCCCCGCACCGAGACCGATCACCCGGCCCGCCACCTCGATGCCGGCCACCAGCGGATAGCCTTTGGGGTGCGGATAGATGCCGCGGCGCATCATCGTGTCGGCGAAATTGCAGCCACCAAAGGCCACGCCGATCAACACCTCGCCAGGGCCAGGCCGAGGCGCGACCACTTCGCTCAGCACCATGTTCTCGGTGGGGCCGGTCGGAGGCTGCAAAACCACGGCCCGCATGGTCGGACTTTGCGGCGCCAAGTCGCCTGGCACGTCAGGCGGCACGGCGTGCTTGCGTCGCGGTCAGATCGACCGCACCGTCCCGCAGCACCACGCCGTAATCGGCCGCCGCGCGCGCGCTCGAGATGTAGCCCTCGCGCACATCGGCCAACACCGCCTGCGGCTCGCGTTCCATCGGATTGCCGTATCCACCACCGCTCGGCCCCAGCGCCAGCAGGCGGTCACCCACCTTGACCTTGTGGTACGGCACCTTGGAAACCAGCTCGGTCCGGTCGCCGTTGGCCTTGATCAGCATCAGCGCGGCGGTGTGGCCCTCGGCGCCGCCTGCGAAGCCCCACGGCTTGTACTTGTGGCCCTCGCCTTCCACCGAAAACCCGCCGTCGGCGAGAAAGGTGAACTCGCGCACGCTGCCGATGCCGCCGCGCGTGCGGCCTGCCGCCATGGCGTCGTTGCGCAGCTCGTAGCGGTCGACGCGGATCGGCAGGTGCGACTCCATGTCTTCGATCGGGTTGTTGCGTGTGTTGGCGTAAAGCGTGTCGACCGCGTCCATGCCGTCCTTGTCGCAGCGGCCGCCGTAGCTGCCTTCGAAGATCTCCATGTGCACCCAGTGCTTGCCCTGGTCGAGCCCCGAGAACGCGATCACGCGCAGGTTGCCGATGCCGGCCGACACTTGGCGCGGCACCGCCTGCGCCAGCGCCTTCATCACGGTGTCGGCAAGCTGATTGCCGGTGCAGAAACGGGCGATCACCGGCGCCGGAAAGATCGGGTTGGCCAGGCAGCCGAGTGGCACGACGAGCTCGATCGGCCGCGTCAGGCCCGAGTTCTGCGGGATGTTGCCGTACAGGCTGCTGTCGAGCAGGATCGAGCGCAGCGTCAGCCAGATCGCGCAATCGACCGTGCCTTGCAGCGGCATGTTGACCGGCTTGTCAGGCACCTGTGGCGCGGTGCCGGTGAGATCGACCACCAGGCTGTCGCCGCGCACCCTGATCGTCACGGTGATCGGCAGGTCGCGGCGCGACGGGTCGGCGTCGTCCAGGTAGCCGTCCAGGCGAGTGGTGGCCGTGTAGTCGCCGTCCGGCAGGTCGGCGATGGCCTTGCGCATCAGTCGTTCCGAATAGTCGAGCAGGTCTTCGTAGGCGCCGTGCACCACGTCGAGGCCGAACTTGTGAACCAGTTCCACGTAACGGGCGGCGCCGATCTCGGCGGCCTTGATCTGCGCTTCCATGTCGCCCACCACCAGATCGGAGGCGCGGATGTTGTCGCGCAGCAGGCTCCAGACCGCGTCGTTGCGCACACCTTGCGACACCACCTTGATGGCCTTGAACTGCAGGCCCTCGGCATAGGTGTCGACCGCGTCGACGATGCCGCAGCTGCCGGGCGACAGCGCGCCGATGTCGAGGTGGTGCGCCGTGGTGACGGAGAAACCGATCAGCGAGTCACCGAGGAACACGGGCACGCAAAACGCCACGTCCGGGCCGTGGCTGGCGCCACCGTAGGGGTCGTTGTGCATGATCACGTCGCCCGGGCGCACGGAGTCGCCACGCCGTTTCAGCGCCGCCAGGATGCCGCGCACATAGCCGGGGATCGGACCCGACTGGAGCGGCGTCGACATGCGACATTCACACAGCTGGCGGCCCTGCACGTCGGTCAGCGCGGCGCCGAAATCTTCCGACTCGCGGATGATGCTGGAGTAGCTCATGCGCATCAGCTTGTGGCCCATCTCCATCGCGATGGTCTCTAGCGCGCCGTGGATCACGGCGGCGGTGACCGGATCGACGCGCGTGACAGCTGGTGTGGCTGGTTTGGCCGATGTGGCCGATGCCCGCGATTCGGTCGACGCCGCCAAAGTGGATTCGTGATTCATGTTCAGGTTCCCAGCGTGATGAGGATGCTGCCCGAGGCGTCGACCCGCGCGTTGCTGCGCGGCGGCACGACGGTGGTGCTGTCCTTTTGCAAAATGATGGCCGGACCCGCGAAGTCCTCTTGGACCGGCAACGGGGCACGCCGATAGAACGGCGTGTCGAACTCCTGCAGGCGGCCCTCGGCGCGGAACACGCAGACACTGCGCCGCAGCAGCGCCTCGCGCAGCGAGCCACCGCGCGGTGGCTTGAGCTTCGTGATCTTGGGCATCGCGCCCACGCCGGTCACGCGCACGTTGACCACCTCGATCGCGCTGTCGCGGAACGCGTGGCCGTATTCCCGGGCGTGTGCCGCATGGAAGTCTTCCCACACCGCGGCCAGCGCGGCGGCAGAGATCTCGCCCGCCGGCAATCCGACCTTGAGCTCGTAGCCCTGCCCCACATAGCGCAGGTCGCCGACGCGTTCGAATGACACCTGCGCGCGGGCGATGCGGTCGGCCTCGAACTGCAGCGACAGCTCGGCTTGCATCTCGCCGCAATAGCAGTTCAGGCGCGGCAGATCGATTTGGTCCGACACCTGGAACAGCGTGCGCGAAGCGTCGTACTTCAGGTCGGTGGTCAGCAGGCCCATCGCCGAGGTGATGCCGGGGTACGGCGGCACGATGACCTCGGGAATCGACAGCATCGCCGCCACGTCGGCACCGTGCAGCGGGCCGGCGCCCCCGAAGGCCACCAGTGCGAAGGTGCGCGGGTCGATGCCCTTTTGCACCGTGCGCGAGCGGATCGCGTTGGCCATGTTGGCGTTGATGATGGTGAGGATGCCTTCGGCTGCTTCGTTCAGCGTCAGGTTGAGCTGCGCCGCCAGCCGGCCCACCGCCTGCCGCGCGGCCGTGGCGTCGAGCTTCATGCCGCCGCCGAGAAAATCGTTCGGATCGAGGCGACCCAGCACCAGGTTCGCATCCGTCACGGTCGGCTGCAGGCCGCCGCGGCCATAGGCGGCCGGGCCAGGCACCGCGCCCGCGCTTTGCGGGCCGACGCGAAACGCACCGCCGCGATCGACATGCGCGATCGACCCGCCGCCGGCGCCGATCGTGTGCACGTCGATCATCGGCATCTGCAACGGAAAACCGGCAATCGCGGTGGAACGCGCATCGGTCTGCGTGTGCTGGCCGTCGATCACGATGCCGATGTCGGCACTGGTGCCGCCGATGTCGAACGTGATCAGGCGCTGGCGGTCCATCAGGGCGCCCACCCAGGCGCCGCCCAGCACGCCGGCGGCCAGCCCCGACAGCAGCGTGAGCGCCGGCTTTTCGGTGACCATCTTCGCCGTGGCAACGCCGCCGTTGGACGCCATGATGCGCAACTCGCCGGTCATGCCCGCCGATCGCAGCCCGCTTTCCAGGTGCGCGATGTAGCGGTCGACCTTCGGGCCGATGAAGGCGGCCAGCGCGGCGGTGGTGAAGCGCTCGAACTCACGGAACTGCGGCGAGATGAAGGCCGACGTGGTGACGAACGCCTGCGGCATCACCTGCCTGACGAGCGCCTGGGCGCGCAGCTCGTGCGCCGGGTTGAGGTACGAGAACAGAAAACAGATCGCCACCGACTCGACGCCTTCGTCGCGCAGTTCCTGCGCGGCTCGCAGCACTGCTGCTTCGTCCAGCGGCACCAGTTCGGCGCCGGTCGGTGGCGTCAGGCGCCCGGCCACGGTCTTGCGGTAGCGGCGCTGCACCAGCGGCCGGCTTTGCCAAGGCAGGTCCTGCTGGATCGAATAGTTCTCGACGCGCTGGTGGCGGCCGATGTGCAGGATGTCGCGAAAGCCGTCGTTGGTGATCATGCCGGCACGCGCGCCCTTGTTTTCCAGCACGGCGTTGGTGGCGGTGGTGGTGCCGTGGAAGATGTAGTCGATCTGCGCGGGAAGGACGCCGCTGGCCTCGCACAGCTCGCGAATGCCGGCCATCACGCCGATCGACGGATCTTGCGGCGTTGTGGACACCTTGTGGATCGCCAAATCGCCACTGTCCATGTCGCAGAACACCAGATCGGTGAAGGTTCCACCGACGTCCACACCGATCGTCTTCATGCATCGCTCCATGTCACTGAACATCCGCCAGCACGGCCTGAACGGCTCAGGACGGCACCGCGCACAGTCAAGCAAGGTGCGTGCCGTTTGCGGACTGAAACGCGATCATGCAAAACGCCCCGATGGGCACCCCATGGCACCTTACGGCACCCCACGCCCCGACAGAACTCGCGAGCTTTCGAACCCCGCTCAGGATGCCACAACGACGCGGGCGATCAGTGGCTGACCAGCCGACGCGTCCAGTCGCGCAACTCGGCGGGCAGCAGTCCGGGCCGGTGCAGCAGCGCGCAGTGCTGCGAACCGAAGATCGCGGGCAGGTGGCTGCTGCCGCTGCAATAGATCGTCAGGGAAAAGGGCGGAATGTTCTGCAACTTGGCCTGCGTCACTGCTTGCCAGGCCGTCGCGCGCGGCCTGCTGGTGAATGCAGGACTGGTGGTCGACGGGGTCAGCGACGGCGAGGAAGCGGTGGCGTGCGCCCGCCGGCACGGCCACTCGCTGATCCTGATGGACATGAAGATGCCGGTGATGGAAGGGCTGCAGGCGACGCGTGCCATCCGACCGTTGCCGGAACGATCTTTGGTGCCGACCCTGGCGATGACGGCCAATGCCTTCGCCGAAGGCCGCGCTCGCTGCCTGGCCGCCGGCATGAACGGGCACACCGGAAAACCGCTGGAGTTGAATACGCTTTGGGCCACGATCCAGCAGTGGCGGTTGAGTCAAGCAGCCCGACCCGCCTCTGAGTGCCCGGGCCCGGGCCGCGGCGCCCGTCATCATTCGCCAGCACTGATTCGATGCAGCGGGCTGGCGTCGCTGATCGGTCTTTCAAAGTCCGATCACGGCGTGCCGCAGCAGCAACGCGGCCAGCACCCACATGGTCACACCGATCAGGGCGTCGAGCACCTGCCAAGCCCGTGGCCGGCCAAACCAGGGTGCCAGCCAGCGGGCCCCGAAGCCGAGCAGGGCGAACCAGCCCAGGCTGGCGCTGCCGGCACCCGCGATGAACCAGCCGCGCAGCGCGGCCGGTTGCTGCGCGCCGATGCTGCCCACCAGCAACACGGTGTCGAGGTAGACGTGGGGATTGAGCAACGTGAAAGCCGCGGCCTGCGCCAGCGCGGCTCCGCGTCGCAGACCGGCACCACCCTCGGCCGCATCCAGGCGGCGCGCATGTCGGGCGCGGCGCAGCGCCTGCCACCCGTACAGCCCCAGGAAGATCGCACCGGCGAACGCGAGGGCGCGGGCCAGCCCCGGACTGCGCCCGAGCACCTGCGCCATCCCCAGCACGCCAGCGGCAATCAGGACAGCGTCCACCACCGCGCAAAACAGCACCACGCTGCCGACGTGCTCGCGGCGCAGACCCTGGCGCAGCACGAAGGCGTTTTGCGCCCCGATCGCCACAATCAGTCCGAAGCTCAAGGCCAAGCCTTGAAAGAACACGGTCAAAGCCATTGATGGTGATGCGGTCGATGTCAAGGTCATGATGCTGCAAGCTTGCCTGCCACGGCACCTTCAAACAAACACCTATCGCCGCCATTGAACGAAATGAGCCACCGCGCCGCGCCGCCGCACCTGGGTGGCTGCATCATATGGATTCGATCAATCACCGCAAGAAAGCAAGCATGACGACCGAAGCACAGTGCCCGTTCTCCGCTGGCGCCGCCCAGAAAAACGCATCGCCAAAAGCCCGCGGGAACCGCGACTGGTGGCCCGACGCGCTCGACCTGGCGATCCTGCACCAGCATTCCACGCGCTCCAACCCGATGGGCGAGGAGTTCGAGTACGCCAGGGAATTCGCGACCCTCGACCTGGCCGCCGTGGTCAGCGAACTGCATGCGCTGATGACCGATTCGCAGGACTGGTGGCCCGCCGACTACGGCCACTACGGCCCGCTGTTCGTGCGCATGGCGTGGCACTCGGCCGGCACTTACCGCATCGCCGACGGTCGCGGTGGTGCGGGCACTGGCGCACAGCGATTCGCGCCGCTCAACAGCTGGCCCGACAACGGCAACCTCGACAAGGCGCGCCGGCTGCTGTGGCCGATCAAGCAGAAGTACGGGCACAAGCTGTCGTGGGCCGATTTGATCGTGCTGGCGGGCAACGTCGGCCTGGAGTCGATGGGCTTCAAGACCTTCGGCTTCGCCGGCGGCCGCGCGGACGTGTGGGAGCCCGGCGCCGAGATCGACTGGGGCAAGGAAGGCACCTGGCTCGCCGACGAGCGCTACAGCGGCGACCGCGAGCTCGCCAACCCGCTGGCCGCCGTGCAGATGGGTCTGATTTACGTGAACCCGGAAGGACCGAACGGCAATCCCGACCCGATCGCCTCGGCGCGCGACATCCGCGAAACCTTCGCCCGCATGGCGATGAACGACGTGGAGACCGTGGCGCTGATCGCCGGCGGCCACACCTTCGGCAAGTGCCACGGCGCCGGCGACGCGAGCCAGGTCGGCGTCGAGCCCGAGGGTTCGATGGTCGAGGACCAGGGCCTCGGCTGGAAAAACAGCTTCGGCAGCGGACACGGCGCGCACGCGATCACCAGTGGTCTGGAAGGTGCGTGGACAGCGACACCGACGACCTGGGACAACAGCTACTTCGAAACCCTGTTCGGCTTCGAATGGGAGCTGACCAAGAGCCCCGCCGGCGCGCACCAATGGACGCCCAAGGGCGGTGCCGGCGCCGGCACCGTGCCCGACGCACACGACCCCGCCGTGCGGCATGCGCCGATGATGCTGACGTCCGATTTGGCGCTGCGCATGGACCCTGCCTATGAGCAGATTTCGCGCCGCTTCCTGCGCAACCCGCAGGCCCTGGCCAAGGCCTTCGGCCGGGCCTGGTTCAAGCTGACGCACCGCGACATGGGCCCGCGTTCCCGTTACCTGGGCCCGCTGGTGCCGGCCGAGGTGCTGATATGGCAAGACCCGGTGCCCGGCGCAGATCACCCGCTGGTCAACGCACAGGATGTCGAAGCGCTGAAGGCCCGCGTGCTGGCGTCCGGCCTGTCGATCTCACAGCTGGTCGGCACGGCCTGGGCCTCGGCCTCCACGTTTCGCATCGGCGACAAGCGGGGTGGCGCCAATGGCGCGCGCATCCGGCTGGCGCCGCAGAAGGATTGGGAGGTCAACCAGCCGGCCGAACTGTCGCGCGTGCTGAGCACGCTCGACGCCATCCGCCACGATTTCAATGGCGCGCACGCGGGCGGCAGACAGATTTCGCTGGCCGACCTGATCGTGCTGGCCGGCAACGCGGCCATCGAGGCCGCCGCGCTGAAGGCTGGTCACGTGGTCGAGGTGCCGTTCGTGGCGGGGCGTGGCGACGCCTCGCAGGCTCAGACCGACGTGCCGTCGTTTGCGATGCTGGAGCCGAAAGGCGACGGGTTTCGCAACTACCTGCGCAAGGGCCTGGAGGAATCGGCCGCCGAGTTGCTGATCGACAAGGCGCAGCTGTTGAGCCTGAGCGCACCGCAGATGACGGTGCTGCTCGGCGGCCTGCGCGCCCTGGGCGCCAACAGCGGGCACACGCCGCACGGCGTGCTGACGCACCGGCCGCAAACGCTGAGCAACGACTTTTTCGTCAACCTGCTCGACATGCGCACCGTGTGGCAGCGCTCGGCTGCCGACCCGCACGTGCTCGAAGGGCGCGACCGCCAGACCGGCGAACCGAAATGGACGGCGACCGTGGTGGACCTGGTGTTCGGCTCGAACGCCCAGTTGCGGGGCATCGCCGAGTCCTATGCGAGCAGCGACTCGGCAGAGCGCTTCGTGCGCGACTTCATCGCCGCGTGGACGCAAGTGATGAATCAGGACCGCTATGACTTGATGACCTGGCGGCCTGACGGCGGCGCGACTGTGCGTGCCCCGGCCAGCCCGTCACCACGCCAGCAAGCGCATGTGGAGTTGGTTTAAACCTCGCGCTCCGCTGAGCCCGCGGCAGAGCATCAACGAAAAAGGCGAGCTCAAGCGCCGCGAAGCGGCCCGCCCTGGTGGGCGTGGTCGCGCGCGGCGCGTACCGGCTCACCTGCAGAATCTCGCCCAAGGTCTGCGGGCAAAATGTCATTGTCGATGGTGGGTTGGCTGGCAGCATTAGACCGCGCCCCGCTGGCACCAGCACGGGTCGCGCCCCTCGTACCACGCAGTTGCAAGGGCGCACGAGTCATCCACGATCGCGAAGCTGGGTGCACTCGCCCGTTTGGCCACTTGCAGGTCGAAAGCGACATCCACCCACTCGCCTGATTTCCGATGAAACACGCTCCCGGTCAAGATGATGGAAGCCGGGCCCAGGGACCACTCTGGACGCCGCTGTTCACGGCTTGGCTGATCGCTTTGCTCGCCACTGCAGGCGCGCTCTTCCTGGGTGAGGTGATGGGCATGACGCCCTGCGTGTTGTGCTGGTACCAGCGCATCGCCATGTTTCCGCTGGCGCTGATCCTGGGCGTTGGCCTGATGGAGCACGATGGTCGCAGCGTGCGCTACGCCTTGCCGCTGGCCGGAGCTGGGTGGAGCGTTGCGGTCTATCACTGCCTGGTGTTCTGGGGCGTGGTGTCCGAGGGCCTGCTGCCTTGCGGCAAGGGCGGCTCATGTGCAGACGCCGACATTCAGGTGGCTGGGCTTGTTCCCATCCCGTTGCTGTCGCTGATCGCCTTCACGGCCATCCTTGCCCTCTTGTGGCCGGCTTACAGAAGGGGAAAAACGTGAATACGAGGTGGCTTGTTTTCTCGACCGCAGCGGCCGTGTTGGTGGCGTTCATCGCTGGGGCCGTGTTGTTCAGGCAGGGCGCCAAACAAGAGGTCACGCAGGCGGTGCAAACGAACAGCGAAGCCCTGGTCCGGGCGCACTCGCCGATCTTCGGCAACCCCGCCGCCAAAGTCACCATCGTGGAGTTCTTCGATCCGTCGTGCGAGACCTGTCGGGCCTTTTATCCGGTCGTCAAGGGCATCGTCAACGCGAGCTTTGGCCAAGTCCGGCTGGTGGTGCGCTACGCGCCGCTGCACAAGGGCTCCGACACGGCGGTCAAGATACTTGAAGCGGCCAGGCTGCAGGGCAAATACTGGGAAGCGCTGGAAAGGACCTTGGCCTACCAGCCACGCTGGGCCTCGCACGACAACCCGCAGCCCGAACTGATCTGGGAATTGATCGCAGACATCGGGCTGGACGAGGCGAAGGCCAGATCAGAGGCCAACAGCCCGGCGATCGATCAGTTGCTCCGGCAGGACGTCGCCGACATGAAGGCATTGAAGGTGGACCGGACGCCGGGCTTCTTCGTGAACGGAACGCCGCTGAGCGACTTCGGTGAAGCGCAGTTGAAAGCGCTGGTCGATCAAGAAGTCAGCAAGCTGAAGGCGCCCTGACGGAGAAGCCTGGAGTGCCATCTGGCGCGGACGTGCGCTGACTGGCTGTTGCTCATCGCCCGTGCGTCGACGGGGCAGACTCGGTGAGCCCGATCGGGGAGCCACCGCGTTGCGCAGGGTCGGGCCAAGGCTCGCGATGCGCTGCAATTCTGGCAGCTGCCAGCCGAGCACTTCGAGCCTTTTTTCGATCGCGATGGCGACTGTCGGAAGCACCTCACCCCAATCGACGGACACCAGGCCCGACGTTCGGGCTTCGCTGGTCGACTGCAGGCCCTGCGCCGCCAGCGGTCAGCGGCGCCCGGCTGCGCTGTCAGTGCGTGTGGGCGTGGTGCTCGTCCGGCACGTGGGGGTGGGCATGGCCGATCGGAACGTGCCGGTGCGGATGGCTGTGGGCGCCTGCAGGCATCTGGCCGTGGGCGTGTGTGTGATGCAGGTCGTCGTGGCTGTGCGCATGCTCGTGCTCGAGTGCTTCGTGCACGTGGTCGTGCCCGTGGCGCTCGGCCAGGTGAAGCACGATGCCGGCGACCATCAGCACGGCACCGGCCAGCATCCACAGGCTGCCGCCGCGTTCGCCGAGCACGAAGGCGAGCGCGGCACCCACGAAGGGCGCGAACGCGAACACCGACCCGGTGCGGGCGGCACCGAAGGCCCGCTGTGCCAGCAGGTAAAAGCGCAGGCTCAGGCCGTAGCCGATGGCTCCGACGGCCAGCAGTGCCAGCGCCTGCCACAGGGCTGGCAACGGCTCGCCAAGCAGCAACGCCAGCAGGCCCGTGACAACAGCGCCGAGGCCGCCCTTGTACATGACGACCTGCCCGGGGTCGCGCCCGGCCACGCCACGTGACAGCGTGTTGTCCACGCCCCAGGCGGCCGTCGCCAGCAGCACTGCCAGCAGGCCGAGCATGGCTGGCACGCCGCCGCCCGCGCGGTCGAGTACCAGGGCCATGCCGCCCAGGGTCAGCAGCGTCATGGCGAGCACGACGCGGCGGTCCAGGCTCTCGCGGTACCACAGCCATGCCAGCACGGCCGTGAAAACCGCCTCGAGCGTGAGCATCAGCGAGGCGCCTGCCCCACTGGTGCGCTGCAGCCCCCACGCCAGCGCTACCGGGCCGATCACTGCACCGAACAGCGCCATCGCCGCCAGCCGCCCCGCGTCGGCGGCCCGCACCCGGGCCTCGCGGTCGACCGGAAGACGAAGCAGGGCGCCGGTCAGCGCCGTGCCCGCGTAAAGCAGCGCCGCCGTTGTGAAGCTGCCGATCGCCACACCGAAGCGCTGCACCAGCGGCGTGCTGGCACCGAACAACACGGCAGCCAGCAGCGCATACAGGCCGCCGCGAAGGGCGGGCAGACGGGATGGCGATATCGGGGTCAAGGTGAGGCCTCTGGTGATCAATCGATCGCGGCACGCCGCCGACCACCCCTGCTCTAGAAGGCGACGATCGGATCGCACCGCTCGCACAGTAACCGAGCCGGCGGCGCGTGCTGTCCGTTCCCCTGCCGGAGATTGGCTGCCCACAGCTCAATAGCGACACACCATCCCTGCGGCTTGGCGTTTGCGCAGAACTGCGCAAGCTAAAGTCACGACACCGAGAACTTCGATGGAGACTGTTCCTGCCGTTGTCGCGCTTGTTTGAGCACTGCTCAACGATTCGTTGGTTTGAAGCGGCACAAGCACAACAGGATCAGACACAACCAGCAACCTCTCTCGCACCTGAAGTTGGGGCGCGAGACACCGAGTGGGCGGCACGACGCTTTTATGGACTATCCCGGCAATCTCTTCGTGGTGGCAGCGCCCAGCGGCGCAGGCAAGTCGAGCTTGGTCAACGCGCTGCTCGAGCTCGATTCGCACTTGGTGGTGTCGGTCTCGCACACCACCCGCCGGCCGCGCGGGCAGGAACGGCAGGACCGCGAATACCATTTCATCGACGAGTCAGAGTTCCGCCGGAAGGTCGCGCACGGTGACTTCGTCGAATGGGCCGAGGTGCACGGCAACCTGTACGGCACGTCGCGAGCAGCGATAGAGCAGCGCTTGGAGGGCGGGCAGGACGTGGTGCTCGAGATCGACTGGCAGGGCGCGTTGCAGATCAAGACGCTGTTTCCCAACGCGATGCTTATCTTCATCCTGCCGCCCGGTTGGGACGAACTGCTGCAGCGGCTGCAGCGGCGCGGCGAAGACGACCCCGAAGTGATCCGGCAGCGCATGGCCAACGCGCGCATCGAGGTCGCGCAGGCCCGCCATTTCGACTTCGTTATAATCAACGCGCTCTTCGAAGCGGCGCTTTTCGATCTGAAGACAATCGTCCATTCGCAGCGGCTCAAGTACACCGCCCTGATGCGCAGCAAACCGGCTGTGTTCGTTGCCCTCAATCTTTGTTGACAGAACCCTGGAGCGCTGCCATGGCCCGCATCACCATTGAAGACTGCCTCGTCAAAATCCCGAATCGCTTCCAGCTGGTGCTGGCCGCAACCTACCGTGCGCGCATGCTGAGCCAAGGGCACGCGCCCAAGATCGAGACCAAGAACAAGCCGGGTGTGACCGCGCTGCGCGAAATCGCCGCCGGCGAAATCGGCATCGAAATGCTGCGCAAAGTGCCGATCTGAGGGCAGTTTTCGCCCGCGGCAACCATCTGACACCCCAGGAACCGGCAGGGCTCCTGACCCCGCCGCCCGATCCGGGGTAGATTCATGCAATGGGCTCCATTTCAAGCCACGCTGTTCAAGATGCCACGCGGGTGGTCGGCGGTCGCGCGAAAGAGCCACCGAAAGCCGCGACTGCCGACGCGGCGGCCGCTTCTTTCGCATCGCTGACCCACAAGCTCGATTACCTCGACGCAGCCGACATCAAGCGGGTGCGCGACGCATATCGCTTCGCCGACAGTGCGCATCTGGGTCAGTTTCGCGCCAGCGGTGAGCCCTACATCACCCACCCAATCGCCGTCGCCGGGCTGTGTGCGGACTGGAAGCTTGACGCGCAGGCCATCATGGCCGCGCTGATGCACGACGCGATGGAAGATTGCGGCATCACCAAGACCGAGTTGATCGAACGCTTCGGTGCGCCGACCGCCGATCTGGTGGACGGCCTGACCAAACTCGACAGGTTGCAATTCTCGACCCGCGAGGAATCGCAGGCCGAGTCGTTCCGCAAGATGCTGCTGGCGATGGCGCGTGACGTGCGCGTCATTCTCATCAAGCTGTCGGACCGGCTGCACAACATGCGCACCATGACCGCCGTGGCGCTGTCCAAGCGCGCCCGCATCGCCAGCGAAACGCTCGACATCTACGCGCCGATCGCGCACAGGTTGGGCCTGAACCAGACCTACCGGGAGTTGCAAGAGCTGTCGTTCAAGCACATCCGGCCATGGCGTCATGCGGCGTTGTCGAAGGCGGTGCAAAAGGCACGCGGCTACCGTCGCGACATCGTCGAACGGATCCAGCGCGACGTCGAGAAGGCCTTTGTCAGCGGCGGCCTGAAAGTGCAGGTGCACGGCCGCGAGAAGACGTTGTTTTCGATCTACCAGAAGATGCGTGAGAAGCACCTGAGCTTTGCGCAGGTGAACGACATCTTCGGCTTTCGCATCGTTGTGTCGAACTTGACCGAGTGCTACGTCGCGCTAGGCCTTCTGCACCAGCTGTACAAGCCGCAGCCCGGCCGCTTCAAGGACTACATCGCGATCCCGAAGGGCAACGGCTACCAGTCGTTGCACACCACGCTGGTGAGCCCGCTGGGCACGGCGGTCGAGTTCCAGATTCGCACCGAGCAAATGCACGGCGTGGCAGAAAAGGGCATCGCCGCGCATTGGCTTTACAAAAGCGGCTCTGGCGGCGCAGGCGGAGCGCTGCACGTGCAGGAAGCGCAGCGGCTGGGTGCCCTGTGGATGCAATCGCTGATCGACATCCAGGACGAGACGCACGACGCCAGCGAGTTCCTAGAGCACGTCAAGATCGATCTGTTTCCCGACGCGGTCTATGTGTTCACGCCGAAGTCGAAGATCCTGGCGCTGCCGCGCGGTGCCACGCCGGTCGACTTCGCCTACGCGATCCACTCCGACGTGGGCGACCACTGCGTCGCTGCCAAGGTCAACGGCGAGCCGGTGGCGTTGCGCACCGAGCTGCGCAGCGGCGATGTGGTCGAGGTGATCAGCGCCCCGGGCGCGCGCCCCAACCCCGGCTGGCTGAACTTCGTGCGCACCGGCCGGGCGCGTTCGCGCATCCGCCACTACCTCAAGGGCATGGAGCAGGAGGAATCGCAGGAGCTCGGAGAAAAGATGCTGGCGCAGGCGATGCGGGCCGAAGGTCTGGGCCTGCCCGAGCGCGACGCGGCCGATGCGCCGCTGTGGCAACAGCTGACGCGCTGGAGCGGCAACCGCTCGCGGGCCGAGCTGCTGACCGAGATCGGCGTGGGCCGCAAGATCGCCACCATCGTCGCCAAACGACTGACCCGCTTGATGGCAGAGCGCGGCACGCGACCCGACGCGCTGACTTTGACGATGGGCCGTTTCGGCGCTGACGACAACGCGCCGTCGCAGGGCCTGGTGCTGATCGACGGCAGCGAAGGCGCCTCGGTGCTGCTGGCGCCGTGCTGCCGGCCGATTCCGGGCGATGCGATCGTCGGCTACCTCGGCCGCGGCGAGGGGCTGGGCGTGCACACCGCCGAATGCAGCGTCGGCAAGCGCCTTTTCGAACGCGACCGCGAATGCTGGATGGGTGTCGATTGGGCCGAGCAGCCCACCCATCTGTTCGAGACCGGCATCGTGCTGCTGCTGAAAAACGTCAAGGGCGTGCTGGCGCAGGTGGCGGCCGCCATCAGCGCGGCCCATGCCGACATCGCCCACATCGACATGGGCGATGAGCCGGCCGCCGAAGCGATCGAATTGACGCTGTTGATCAGCGTGCGCGACCGCCTGCACTTGGCCGAAGTGATCCGCACGCTGCGCCGTTCCAGCGCGGTGCTGCGCGCGTCGCGTATCAAGCCTTGACCACCCGGGCCTGCCGGGCTGCCCGGGGCATTCAGGCAGTCCGGAATACCCGAGCCAACCAAGCGGTCCGGGCAAACCGGGCAGACCGGGCAAACCGGGACAACCGGGACAACCGGCCTAAGCGGGCCGCGGCGCCGGGTAACTGACTGCCAGCACTTCGAGTTGTTGCGCACCGCCCGGCGTCATCAGCGTCACTTCGTCGCCGACCTGGGCCTTCAGCAGAGCGCGTGCCACCGGGGCCACCCAGCTGACCTCGCCCTGCGTGCTGTCGGCCTCGTCGACGCCGCGGATCGTGATGGTGCGCTGCTCGCCGTGCTGGTTTGCGTAAGTCACGGTCGCGCCGAAAAACACCTGCTCGTGCCCGTGGTGCAGCGCCGGGTCGACGACTTCGGCGATGTCGAGCCGTTTGGTGAGGAAGCGGATGCGGCGGTCGATTTCGCGCAGACGCTTCTTGCCGTACAGGTAGTCGCCGTTCTCGGAACGGTCGCCGTTCTTGGCCGCCCACGACACGATCTCGACGATCTTGGGGCGCTCGGCGTCCAACAGGTCGATCAGTTCGTGCCGCAGTCGTGCATAACCGGCCGGCGTCATGTAGTTCTTGCCGCCCGCCGGCAAGGGCGTTGGAGCGATGTCCTCATCGTCGTCGGGCTCGGCGTCCGTCTCGCGGGTGAATGCCTTGTTCATCGACGCGCGGGCCCAGCAGGACCAGGAACGCCGTTAGACAGCGAAGGCAACGGAACGTCAGAGCGGCGCATCGGCTATTTTCGCCGCACTCTAAACCTCAGCGCGCACGGTCAACGCCGCAACTGGCGCCGACCGCACCGCGCCCTGCCCGGCATGTGTCGGCATGCCGTGCGGCAGCCATCCATCGACACGCAAGAAATGGCGGCGCAGCAAGGGTGCATTCTTCCGAATCCAAGCACTTCGACGCATCACCGAGCCGACATCGGCGCAGACAGGCGCCCCACGCTTCGACAGCGCAGGGCCGTTCAACGTTTGCCTGCGTCGCGCGAGTGCGTCGACCGAACCGTCGCAGCCGGTTCCGGCGTGCTGCCCATGTCGGCGAGTGCGCGCGCGATGCGCTGCCGATGCACCGTGGTGCGCGGCACCTTGACGCCGCAGCCGTCGAACCAGCGGCGCACGTCTTGGTCCAGGCCGATGCCGTGCATGTAGTTGTAGATCGCCTTCTTCAGGCCCCGGCCGAGCGCGTCGTGGTCGACCCCGCTCGGGTCGATGAAACCGACATCGTTCTGCGCGAACGACACCGGCGGCAGCGGCTGCAACGTGACCCCGTAATCCTGCGGATCGCGCCCCACCGGCGAATGCACCGTGCAGGCGAAGCGGTGGAAGAAGCCCGACTGGATGCAGCCGGCCTCGAACAGCTGGCGCACGTATTCCAGTGCGTCGACCGTGTCCTGCACCGTCTGGGTCGGGAATCCGTACATCAGATACGCGTGCACCAGAATGCCGGCGTCCGAAAATGCCCGCGTGACGCGCGCCACCTGCTCGACCGACACACCCTTTTTCATCAGCGTGAGCAAGCGGTCAGAGGCCACTTCGAGCCCGCCCGAAATCGCGATGCAGCCACTGTCCGCAAGCTGCTGGCACAGCTGCGGCGTGAATGATTTTTCGAAGCGGATGTTGCCCCACCACGAGATCGACAGCTGGCGCCGCTGCAGTTCGGCAGCGAGCGTCTTCAACGCCTTGGGCGGTGCTGCTTCGTCGACGAAGTGAAAGCCGGTCTGCCCGGTCTCGCCGACGATCGCCTCGATGCGGTCGACCAGCGTGGTGGCCGACGCACTTTCGTAGCGCGAGATGTAGTCCAGGCTGACATCGCAAAAGCTGCATTTTTTCCAGTAGCAGCCGTGCGCCACGGTCAGCTTGTTCCAGCGCCCGTCGGACCACAGCCGGTGCATCGGGTTGAGCATGTCCAGCAGTGACAGGTAGTTGTGCAGCGGCAGGCCGTCCCAGGTCGGCGTGCCGACCTCGGCGAAGGCGACGTCGGGCTCGGCGAAGTTGAGGTAGCGCACCTTGAACGGATCGGCGCCCGAAGCCGCGCCGGTCACTGCGCCAGCCACCGCGCCCGCTTCCCGCACGAAAGTGCGCACCAGGCGTTGCTGCGACCGGCGGCCCTGCAGGTGTTCGAGCAGTGCGAGCAGCGGGCGTTCGCCGGCGTCGAGCGTCACGTAGTCGAAATGGTCGAACACGCGCGGCTCGCTCAGGTTACGCAGTTCGGTGTTGACGTACCCGCCGCCGAGCGCCGTGACGATCGACGGGTCGTGCGCCTTGACCGCCTGCGCGATGCGAAACGCCGCATACACCGCGCCGGGAAAGGGCACCGACACCAGCACCAGCGTCGGCGCGTGCCGCACGATCGCCTGCAAGGTCAGTTCGACCAGCGTGCGATCGACCAGGTTCAGCGGCGCCGCCAGCGCCTCGGCCAGCGGCTCGAAGGTGGGCTGGCTCTGCGCCAGCGACTCGCCGTAGCGCACGAACTCGAACCGCGCATCGACCGCGTCGCGCAGCACGTCGGCAATGTCGTTCAGGTACAGCGTGGCCAGGTGGCGCGCGCGGTCCTGCACGCCAAGCGCGCCGAAGGCCCACGCCAGCGGGTCGCCGCCATCATCGTCCACATAGACGTCGAGCGACGCGAAGCGCGGTCCTTCGGGGAGAAAGGTGCGACTGCCGATGCGGTGCGCCAGCGTCGAATCGCGTCCCTGAAGGAATGCCAGGGTCGGACCGATGGTGGCGGCGTAAGCAGCGAACTGCGCATCGAAACTTTCCACCACAGGCGAGCGCCCGCCGGTCGGCAGCGTCTCGATGCTGGCCTTGACGTCAGCCAGTCCTGCCGGGCTGAACAGCTTCAAAACCAGCGCCAGCGCCAGATCCTCCTGCACGGCGTCGAAGCCACGGCCGCGCAAAAAGCCGGTCAGGTAGGCGGTCGACGGGTAAGGCGTGTTCAGCTGAGTCATCGGCGGGATGACCGACAGGATGCGCAGCGCCTTCAACGGCTGGCCGCCACCCGCCGCCGTGCTCGGGGCCGGCGCGATCGGTGCCGAGGCGGACATCAACCGGACAACGCCTCGAACACCGACGCGGTCGTGTCTGCGGCATGCTGCGCCACCTGCTGCGGATGCATCGCCACCATCTGCAGCGGGTAGGTGCCCGAGATAACCGACTGAAACGACACCTCGACGGCCCGTACGTCGGGCGCCAGGCCCTCGATCGCCGACACCAGGCACGCCAGCACGGCGCTGAAGCCCTCGTCGGCGTACAGGGTCTCCGACTCCAGAGTGACACGGTAGTCGTACTGTCCGTCTTCGCGACGTTCCATCTCGATGCGGGGAATCATGCGGGCTCCTGTCGTCAGCAAGGATTGTCGACAGTTCTCGGCCGGCCGAGGCAACGCCCTTCGAAGGCCCGTCGATGCGTGCTGCGAGACAATCACGGCATGAACACTCGGGATCAAAAACTGTGCCGGGACCAGCCAGGACGAGGCGTCACACGCATGCTGGCGACAGGCTTGGCCAGCGCCCTGTGGGCCGTGGCGTTTCAGGCATCGGCGCAGGCGCTGCCCGGCTTGTCGCTGTACGGGATGCCCCTGAAGGGCGCCGTGGCCGCCGACTTCACGGCCGCCGCCGTTGCCGCTGGCGCGCGGACGCTGGCGCCGAAAACGACCGGCACGCTCGAATTCGACGTCAAGCAGGCCGGCGTGCCGGCGCTCGAGCGGCTGACCGTGGTGGTGAAGGATATGCGCGTGATGTCGGCCCGGTTCGACATCAAGTCCTACGGGCAGGAAAACGAGGCGCTGCGCGCATTGCTGGTTGAGAAATACGGCGTTCCGCGGGCAGTGGGCGCCGGCCGCCAGCCATTTCCGAGCTTTGCCGCCCGCTTCGCTCCACGCGGCAGCTTCGAATGGGAGTTCGCGCAGGCGATGAAGCTGGTGTACAGCCAGCCCGCGCTGGGCGATCCGAGCTTGACGTACCTCGATTCGGCCCCGGCCGCCGCGACATCCGCCAACCCGGCGCCCCGGGAGTTGCCGCTCAAGCTCGACGGCCTGCGGGAAAAGTTCTGACCGTGGCGGCAAACGGAGCCATGAACTTGCCGGATGCTCCACGCGCGCTGGCAGTCGTCGTGGGGGCGGGTGGCGGCATCGGTGCAGCACTGTTGTCGCAACTGGAAACGCGTGCTGGCCACGACGTCGTGCTCGGCTTGGGTCGTGCCAGCCAGCCGGCGCTGGACATGCTGGACGAAGCGAGCATCGCCAGCGCAGCCGCTCATGTGGCGCGGCTCGGCGTGCCACTGCGGCTGTTGATCGACGCGACGGGGTTCCTGCATGGCCCGGGCATGCAGCCCGAGAAGAGCTGGCGGCAGCTTGACCCGGCCCACATGGCGCATGCTTTCGCCATCAACGCGATCGGCCCGGCGTTGCTGATGAAACACTTTCTGCCGTTGCTGCCGGGCGAAGGCCGCTCGGTGTTCGCCACCTTGTCGGCCAAGGTCGGCAGCATCGGCGACAACGCGCTGGGCGGCTGGTACAGCTACCGGGCCTCGAAGGCGGCTTTGAATCAGTTGGTCCGCACGGCCGCAATCGAACTGCGACGCCGCCAGCCGATGGCGGTCTGCGTGGCGCTGCACCCGGGCACGGTCGACACCGGTCTGTCGGCGCCTTTCGCCAAGACGGGACTGGCCTTGCAGACGCCGCACGATTGCGCTGCGCGGATGCTGGACGTGCTGCATGGCCTCGACGCGACGCACAGCGGGGGCTTCTACAACCATCACGGGGTGTCGCTGCCGTGGTGAGCGGGGCGGGCACGGGCCAGAAGTACAAACCCCTCCAAACCTTTCGGCTGGAGGAGTGGATGATTGGTGTCATCAATTTGGAGCTCCGAAGCATGGGGTTCGGGACTCCTGGAGCGCAGTGAGGGCGCCCCGTGGGTTGCCTGTTGACCGGCCCTATTCAGTCAAGTCGTGCAGCCCATCAGATCAAGGATGACGCGGAATTATTTGGCACGACGCAGTCACCGGCCTGCCATGATCGACGTCAGCAGCTTGGCCACGCGCTGTTCGACCTGTGCATCCATTCGGATCGCGCGTCCCCACTCACGCTGCGTCTCGCCCGGCCATTTGTTGGTGGCGTCCAGTCCCATCTTGCCACCCAAGCCGCTCACCGGCGAAGCGAAGTCGAGGTAGTCGATCGGCGTGTGCTCGACCAGCGTGGTGTCTCGCACTGGGTCCATGCGGGTGGTGATCGCCCAGATCACTTCCTTCCAGTCGCGGATGTTCACGTCGTCGTCGGTGACCACGATGAACTTCGTGTACATAAACTGTCGCAAAAAACTCCAGATGCCGAACATCAGCCGCTTGGCGTGGCCCGGATAACTTTTCTTGATGCTGACGATCGCCATCCGGTAGCTGCAGCCCTCAGGTGGCAGATAGAAATCGACGATCTCGGGAAACTGCTTTTGCAGGATCGGCACGAACACTTCGTTCAGTGCCACACCCAGCACGGCCGGCTCGTCGGGCGGCTTGCCGGTGTAGGTGGAGTGGTAGATCGGGTCGTTGCGCTGCGTCATGCGCTGGATCTCGAAGACCGGAAACCAGTCTTGCTCGTTGTAATAACCGGTGTGATCGCCAAACGGACCTTCCAGCGCGTGCAGGTAACCGCCCTGCTCCTTCAGCGGCACGCCATGCTCGCTGCGGCCCGTGTAGCCCGGTGCCGCGATGGGTATGTGGCCTTCGAGCACGATCTCGGCGCTGGCCGGCACCTGCAACATCAGACCGTTTTCGCCAACCGCCGAGTCAACGACTTCGGTGCGGCTGCCGCGCAGCAGGCCGGCAAACTGATATTCCGACAGCGTGTCGGGCACCGGTGTCACCGCGCCCAGGATCGTCGCCGGATCGGCACCCAATGCGACGGCGATCGGAAAGGGCTGACCGGGACGGGCCAGCGCGAAGTCGCGAAAGTCGAGCGCGCCGCCCCGATGCGCCAGCCAGCGCATGATCACCTGTCGCGGCCCGATGACCTGCTGGCGATAGATGCCCAGGTTTTGTCGCAGCCGCGGCGATGCGCCAACCTGCGGCCCGCGCGTGATCACCAGGCCCCAGGTAATCAGCGGACCGGCGTCCTCGGGCCAGCAGGTTTGCACCGGCAACGTCGCGAGGTCGACCTCGGCTCCGACGAACCGGATGTCCTGGCAGGGCGCTCTGCGCACGCTGACGGGCTTCATGTCCCACAGCGCCTTGAGCATGCCGACCAGCTTGCCGGCGTCTTTCAAGCCCTTCGGTGGTTCGGGTTCCTTCAGGCTCGCCAGCAGCCGCCCGACATCGCGAAGATCGCTCACTTCGGCCGCGCCCATGCCCAGCGCGACGCGCCTCGGCGTTCCAAAAAGATTTGTCAAGGCAGAAATTTTGTAACCCGAAGGCTGACGGAACCACAACGCCGGACCCGACTGCCGCAGCACTGCGTCGCTGATTGCGGTCATCTCGAGCCGCGCCGACACTGGCTCCGTGATGTGCTTCAGTTCACCGAGGCGCTCGAGGCCCGCCATGAAGTCCCGCAAATCTCGGTATTTCATACAGAAAAGTAATTTATTTGAGGTTTCATAGGCTTGACCGGATATGAAAAGCCTTTCTAGAATTTCAATTGTCTGATGTTGATAAGGGAAAACCCGAACTCTTCTTGATTGCAGCAACAGAGTTACGGGACGCTGTTACTCGCAACTTTTTGCCAGCTGACCGATCGCCCAAGCCAACCGATCGATCTCGGAGATTATCTTCGCCGCCAGCAGGTGATACGGGCAAAGCCCGGCGCACTCGCAATGTGGCGATCGAACGAAGGAGTGACATGACAGCGCTACGACAACTGAAAGACCTGACGGCCAACGTGCAGCGCAGCACATCGCAATCCGTCATGGTGTTCTTGCGGGACGTGGGCCAGGGCCTGCTCGAGGTCAGCCACAACACGCTGGCGCTGGTCGGGTTGCTGTTGGTGGCCGGGTTGATGTTCGCCGCCGGGCGCGCCGATCTGCGCGGGACGGCCGAGACCCAGATGTTGAGCTGGTTGCAGGAGCGCCAAGATGCTCGTGCGGAACCGGCCGAGCAACTCGCAGTCGCCCTGACCGAACCGGCTGCGGTGTCGCGCGCGACGGCCGCCAACCCGAAGGATTTGAATCGACAGCAAGCCGCGGTGGCCCATTGGTTGGCACGCCGCTATCGCGTGGCGCCCGAGCCGATCAGCCGTCTGGTCCAGGAGGCCTGGCACGTCGGGCAGCGTGCCGGGCTCGACCCGACCCTGATCCTGGCGATCATGGCCATCGAGTCGAGCTTCAATCCGTTCGCACAGAGTTCGGTCGGAGCGCAAGGGCTGATGCAGGTCATGACCAAGGTGCATGACGATAAATACGAGGCGTTCGGCGGCATCCTGGCGGCTTTCGACCCGGTGACCAACCTGCGGGTCGGCGTGCAGGTGTTGAAGGAGTGCATCGCGCGCGCCGGCGGTTTGGAAGCCGGTCTGCGCTCCTATGTGGGCGCGGCCAATCTGGCCGATGATGGAGGTTATGCGGGCAAGGTGCTGGCCGAGCAAAATCACCTGCGGATGGTTGCCGACGGCAAACAGGTGCCACCGACCATCTCGGCACCACAGGTCAAGCCGGTGGCGGCGCAGCCCACCGCCGCCGCCAGTGCAGCGAAGGAAGCCGAGAAAGTCGCGCCTTTGCCAGAGGTTGCGCCGACAACACCCGACGAGGCACCTTTGCCCGAGCGCGTCGCGATCCGCTGAACCGGACCCCCACCAATTTGGATCGGGCGAGGTTGTCGAGCGACCGAACTGCAGTGGTGGCTGCGAGCGAACCGGCCGGGCGAATCATCATCTGGGACGGTCCGCTACACTGCCTTCGTGGGATGGCTGGTCCGGGGTTGCTAACAGCAACCTGAGGTGCAACACAGCCTTGTTGGATGCGCGCCATCCCGTCGTTTCGCCGTTCGCCTCAGCAGCCCACGGCCACTTGCAACCATTGCCCACGGCCCGCATCCGGGACATCTGCTGACGATAACGCCATCCACCATGTTTGACCGCAACGTTTCCACCATTGCCCGCACCGATCCCGAACTCTGGTCCGTCATCCAGCGCGAGAACCAGCGCCAGGAAGACCACATCGAGCTGATCGCGTCCGAAAACTACGCCTCGCCGGCCGTGATGGAAGCGCAAGGCAGCCAGCTGACCAACAAATACGCCGAAGGCTATCCGGGGCGGCGCTATTACGGCGGCTGCGAGTTCGTCGACATGGCCGAGCAACTGGCGATCGACAGACTCAAAGCTTTGTTCGGCGCCGCGCATGCCAACGTGCAGCCGAATTCGGGGTCGCAAGCCAATCAGGCGGTCTTCTTTGCGCTGTTGCAGCCGGGCGACACCATCATGGGCATGAGCTTGGCCGAGGGCGGACACCTGACGCACGGCATGCCGCTGAACATGAGCGGCAAGTGGTTCAAGGTGGTCAGCTACGGCCTGACCGCCACCGAAGAAATCGACTACGACGCGATGGAGCGGCTGGCCCACGAGCACAAGCCGAAGTTGATCATCGCCGGAGCATCGGCCTACAGCCTGCGCATCGACTTCGAGCGATTCGCTCACGTCGCCAAGGCCATCGGCGCAATCTTCATGGTCGACATGGCGCACTATTCGGGGCTGATTGCCGGCGGCGTTTACCCCAACCCGGTGCCGCACGCCGATGTGGTCACGTCGACCACCCACAAGGGCCTGCGCGGCCCGCGCGGCGGCATCATCCTGATGAACGACGAGGCGCTGGCCAAGAAGATCAACAGCGCGATCTTCCCCGGCATCCAGGGCGGTCCGCTGATGCACGTGATCGCCGCCAAGGCGGTGGCTTTCAAGGAGGCATTGACGCCCGAGTTCAAGGCTTATCAGCAACAGGTGTTGGACAACGCCGCGGTGCTGGCGCAAACCCTGACCGAGCGCGGCCTGCGCATCGTCAGCGGCCGCACCGAAAGCCACCTGATGCTGGTCGATCTGCGTCCGAAAGGCCTGACCGGTAAAGAAGCCGAGAACCTGCTCGGTTCGGCGCACATGACCTGCAACAAAAACGGCATTCCGAACGATCCGCAGAAGGCGATGGTGACCAGCGGCATCCGGCTCGGCACGCCGGCGCTGACCACGCGTGGCTTCAGGCAGGACCAGACCCGGCAGACCGGCCACCTGATTGCCGACGTGCTGGACCGCCCGAACGACGAGGCCGGCCTCGCCGCCGTGCGGGCCAAGGTCGCGGCGCTGACACGCGACTTCCCGGTTTACCGCTGACCGGCGCACTGCGCGGCCGCATCGCACGTCCGAATTCGAAACGATGCGTTGCCCGTTCTGCAGCCACGGCGAAACGCAGGTGGTGGAGACGCGCGAGTCCGACGAGGGCGACGTGGTGCGCAGGCGGCGCCGCTGCCACAGCTGCGAAAAGCGTTTCACCACCTACGAACGCGCCGAGATCACGCTGCCTTACGTCGTCAAAAAAGACGGCACGCGGGCCGATTTCGACCCGGTCAAGCTGCGGGCGTCCATGGCGCTGGCGCTGCGCAAGAGACAGGTGAGCGTGGAGCAAATCGACGCGGCGATGGACCGCATCCAGGACAAGTTGCGCGCCACCGGCAGCAAGGAGGTGCCCTCGGCACGGCTGGGCGAACTGGTGATGCGCGAACTCAAGCGCATCGACAAGGTCGCCTATGTGCGCTTCGCATCGGTCTACCGGAGTTTCGAGGACGTCGACGAATTCCGACAGCTGATTCGCGACATCTGAGCGGCGGCGCGCGCTGAGCGCGGTCGCGCCAAAAGTCGACCCACCGCCGCAGCGGTCGAAGTCCCCCAATCGGGGGAACCCCAGCTGGAGGGGTGCTCCGAGCCCTCCCCTTGGGGACGCGCGACCGGGTTCGATTTTCTACATTGTGTGCATCGGTTCACAACCCGGAGCACCCATGAAAAGCAACCCTCCCGAGCGAAAAATCCACCGCACGCGCGGCGTCACCCTGGTCGAAATGGCCATCGTGATGACGGTCGGCGCCATCCTGGCCTCGACCGCCGCGCCCGGCATGCGCGGACTGATCGACACGCGGCGGCTCGAAGGCGCCGCCGCACAGCTCGCCACCGACGTGCACTACGGCCGCAGCGAGGCAGTCGCCCGCAACCAGCCGGTGCGCCTGAGCTTCCAGGCCATAACCGGCGGCAGCTGCTACGTGATCCACACCGGACTGGCCGCGCAATGCGTGTGCGGCCCGGCCGGTGCGGCGGTGTGCAGCGGCGATGCGGTGCACATCAAGACGGTGCAGCTGGCGCAGGACAACCGCGTGGCCTTGCAGGCGAACGCCGCGTCGCTGCTGTTCGACCCGCTGCACGGCACCAGCACTCCGACCGGCACCTTGCGCCTCACCGGCGCCGACGGCCGCGCCGTGCACCACGTCGTCAATGTGATGGGCCGGGTGCGCTCGTGCTCGCCGTCGGGCGCGATGCCCGGCTACCGCGCCTGCTGACCGGAGACCACCATGTCACATCCGCTGTCTGGCATCAATGCCACCAACGTAATCAACGTCACCAACGGCATCAATGTCACCAATGTCACCAACGCTGCCCGCCCCGGGCGGCGGCACCGCCCGTCGCGCGGCTTCACGCTGATCGAACTGATGATCGTGGTCGCCGTGGCCGGCGTGCTGTCCAGCGTGGCCTACCCATCGTTCCAGAGCCAGGTGCAGAAGGCACGGCGCGCCGACGCGCTGTTGAGCCTGATGCAGGTGCAGATGGCACAGGAACGCTGGCGCTCGAACAGCGCCGCCTACGGCAGCCTGGGCGACATCGGCGTCGCCGGCACGTCGACCGGTGGCCACTACACGCTGCAGGTGCTGACCCATACGCCAGCGCGGTACGCCGTGCTGGCCACGGCCACCGGCACGCAGGCGCGCGATTCGAATTGCCGTCACCTGGTGCTGTCGGTCGACGGCGCGCAGATCGGCTACGCGTCCGGTGCGGACGCGGCGGTCGACAACGGCGCCGCGCTCAACCGCGCGTGCTGGAACCTGTGATGGGCGGCACCATGAACTGCGTGCAGCCGTCCAACCGCAGACGCGCGTCGCAGCGCGGCATCACGCTGGTCGAGCTGCTCGTCGGCATGGCGGTCGGCCTGTTCATCGCCGCCACCGCGACATCGCTGCTGGTCACGCACCTGCGCGAAAGCCGCAGCCTGGTCGTCGAGGGACGCCTGATGCAGGACCTGCGCACCGCCGCCGACATCGTCACGCGCGACCTGCGCCGCGCCGGGCACTGGGGCTCGGCCGGTGCCGGCGTGTGGAGCGCCGGTGCCACAGGCGTGGCGACCAACCCGTACACGGCGCTGAGCCCCGACAACGCGAGCACCGACACGATCGTGTTCCGCTTTTCGCGCGACGCTACCGAGAACCAGCAGGTCGACAGCAACGAACAGTTCGGCTTTCGACTGCGCAGCGGCGTGATCGAACTGCAGCTGGGCTCGGGCAACTGGCAGGCCCTGACCGACGCCGGCACGCTGACCGTCACCCGATTCAGCGTCGAGCCGGACATCGCCGAGCTGAGCCTGGCCGATTTCTGCCCGACAGCGTGCGCCGCCGGCAGCACGACCTGCCCACCGCGGCTGCAGGTGCGCAGCCTGGTCGTGCGCATCGACGGCCGGGCCGCCACCGATTCCCGCGTGACACGCAGTGTGCGCAGCAGCGTGCGGCTTCGCAACGACGTCGTGCTGGGCGCCTGCGCTTCTTGAGGAAACGACATGAACACCTCCTTGATCCATTCCCGCGGCCCTGCCCCGGCGTCGCGCCCGGGCCCGCATGCACAACGCGGCGCGGCGGCCCTGATCGTGACGGCCGTGCTGTGCTTCGCGATGCTGCTGGTCACGCTGTTTCTCGGCCGTAATCTCGTGTTCGAACAGCGCAGCACCGCCAACCAGTACCGCTCCACGCTGGCCTTCGAAGCGGCCGAGGCCGGCCTCGAATGGGCGCTGGCGCAGCTGAACAATGCGCAGCCGCTCGACGCCGCATGCACCAGCTCGAACGCCGCCGGCGCCAGCTCGTTTCGGCAGCGCCACCTCTCGTTTCAGCGCAGCAACGCCAGCCATGTGCCGGTCACCTGGAACAACGCCGGTGTCGCCACCGCCTTGCGGCCCAGCTGCGTACGCAGCGGCGCCGGCTGGGCGTGCAGTTGTCCGGCGCAAGGCGCCCCGGCGCTGACCGCACCGAGCGGCGAAAACGATCCGGCGCCGGCCTTCAGCGTGCAGTTCCAGGCCGGCGACAAGCCCGGCGTCATTCGGGTCATCGCGACCGGCTGCAGCAGCCTGGCCGGGCCATGCAACCCGGGCTCCACGGCTGCGGCGCCGGACGCCGTCTCGCGCAGCATGGCAACGTTCGGCTTGGCGCCCGGCCTGACCGTCACGCCGGTGGCAGCACTCACCGCGCGCGGCCCGGTCGACGCGGCCGCACTGGGTGCGCACAACCGCCAGCCTGCCGGGCTGGCGATCCATGCCGGTGGCGCCTTGATCGCCACGCCAAGCCGGCTGTCCGGGGCGGCCGGCGCCGCGGCCGGCGCGTCGATCGTGGCCGGCGACAGCCCACTGGCCGCGCTCACGCCGTCGCAGTTCTTCGCCAGCTACTTCGGCATGGACATCGCCACCTGGCAGGGCCAGCCTGCCGTGCAGCAGGTCGGTTGCGCGGCTTCCGATTGCGGCGCCGCATTGCTGCAGGCGGCCGGCAACGACATGCGCCAGCAACTGCTGTTCGTGCCGGGCGACCTCGAGCTGGCCGGACCGCTGACGCTCGGCACGCCCGAGCGCCCGGTGCTGATCGTCGCCACAGGCGCGGCCCGGTTGAGCGGTGCGGTGCGGCTGCACGGGGTGATCTACAGCGCGTCGCTGGCGTGGAACGCCCACAGCGGGCCCGGCGCATTGCTGCGCGGCGCGGCCATCACGGCGGGCGGCTACAGCGGCGACGCAGCGACCGACCTTCATCACGACGCGGCGGTGCTGGCCACCCTGCAAGGCAACAGCGGCAGCTTCGTGCGGGTTGGCGGCAGCTGGCGTGACTTCTGAACCAAGGACCATTCCATGCACACCTCGCTGATCCGCGACCGTCAGCCCACCTCGTCCCGCCGGCGCCAGCGCGGCACCAGCCTGGTCGAGGCGCTGATCGCCTTTCTGGTGCTGACGCTCGGCTTGCTGGCGGTGGCCCGCCTGAACGGCCAGTTGCGCCTGCATTCCGACACCGCCCGGCAGCGCGCCGAGGCCGTCCGGCTGGCGCAGCAGGACCTGGAAACGCTGCGCGGCTACGCGGCGCTGCAGGCCACGCCCGGACTGCGCTCGTACGCCGAACTCGGCAGCGCCACGAGCACGCTGCCGGCCGATGCCTGGTACGCCGGCAGCACGGCCTACACGCTCACACGGCAGATCGACGCATCGGCTGCAGGCCAAGCGCGCAACGCACTCGTCGGCGTCGCCTGGACCGACCGCAGAGGCGACCCGCAGCGGGTGCAACTGAGCGCCGTGATCGCGGGCGTCGCGCCGGCGTTGGCGGGCTCGCTGTCGCTGTCGGTGCGCGCGGGCGGGTCGAAGCCGCCGCTGGGGCGATCGCTGCAGGTGCCTTACTCGGCTCGTGATCTCGGCAACGGCAGCAGCGCCTTCAAGCCTGTCAGCGACGGCACGCAGGCACTGCTGTTCGACAACGCGAGCGGCGCCGTCATCGGCCGCTGCACCGGCGTGGCGGCGACCACCCGCACCGCCGACCTGCGCCCGGCCGACCTGACGCAATGCGATTCAACGCGAGGCCTGCTGCTGAGCGGCACGGTGCGGCGCTCCAGTGCCACGCCGCCGGACCCTGCCCGCGCCGTCGAATTGCCTGGTCCGTTCACGATGGCATTGGCCGTGTCGGGCAGCGCCACACCGCCGGCCTGCAGCAGCGAGGTGCTCAAGACCGTCATCTACACCGACGCCAGTGGCGCGCAACGCCGCGACGTGCCACTGACAGCAACGCCGGACGGTTTCGGACTGTCCGCCTGGGTCGACAGCGGCGAGCGCCTGACGGCCTATCACTGCGTGGTCTATCCGGCCACGGGCAGCGCCGCCTGGTCGGGCCGCGCCACGCTGGCGCCCACCGGTTGGGCAATCGGAACCGGTGCGGCCCAGTTTCGGGTCTGCCGCTACAGCGCCGACCTCGACGGCTCGGGCACCATCGACAGCAACCCGGAAAACCCGGGCAGCTACGGCAACGTCGCCAGCGCGCTGGCGAACCAGAATTTCCTCGTCGTCAACGGCGCCGAGACCTGCCCGCGCGCGGCCGCTGTCAGACTCGACGGATCGGCCACGGACGTCGCGGTCGATCTCGGCACCACCGCCCACCAACCCTGATGACCCACCGTCCCGACGATCTGAGCCTGATGCAACAGGCGCTGCAGTGGGCCGAAAAGGCCATCGGCCTGTGCGAGCCGAATCCGCGCGTCGGCTGCGTCATTACCGGCACCGACGGACAGCTGCTCGGTCGAGGCCACACGCAGGCAGCCGGCAGCGCGCACGCCGAGGTGATGGCGTTGCGCGACGCGCAGGCGCGCGGCCATTCGGTGCGCGGCGGCTGCGTGCACGTGACCCTCGAGCCGTGCGCCCACCATGGCCGCACGCCGCCGTGCTGCGACGCGTTGATCGCCGCCGGCGTGGCGCGCGTCGTGATCGCCGTGCAGGATCCATTTCCACAGGTCGCCGGTCAGGGCGCGGCGCGCCTGAAGGCGGCCGGCATCGAAGTCGAGTTCGGCCCGCTGGCGGAAGCGGCCGAGGCGCTCAACATCGGCTTTTTCTCGCGCGTGCAACGCGGCCGACCGTGGCTGCGGCTGAAGAGTGCGGTGTCGCTGGACGGGCGCACTGCCCTGCCCAACGGCGTCAGCCAGTGGATCACCGGCGCCGCCGCGCGCACCGACGGCCACGCTTGGCGCAAGCGCGCGAGCGCCCTGCTGACGGGCATCGGCACGGTGCGCGACGACAACCCGCGGCTGGACGTGCGGCTGGTCGACATCGCCCGGCAGCCGCTGCGCGTGATCGTCGATTCCCGGCTTGAGACACCGGTCGACGCGCGCATTCTCGAGGCGCCCGGCCAGGTGCTGATTTATGCGGCCGACGCCGTTGCCGCGAGTGACGCAGCGCGGGTCGACGCGCTGCGCCAGCGCGGCGCCGAAATCGTCGCGCTGCCCGGCCCGGGCGGCAAGGTCGACCTGGCGGCGATGCTGATCGACCTGGGCGGTCGCGGCATCAACGAGCTGCACGTCGAGGCCGGCCACAAGCTCGCCGGGTCGCTCGTCGACGCCGGGCTGGTCGATGAATTTCTGATCTACGTGGCGCCGCGGCTGCTCGGTTCCGGCCACGGTCTGGCGAGCTTCGGGCCGCTGCAACGCCTGCAGGACACGCCATTGCTGCGCTTCACCAGCGTGACGACGATCGGCGACGATCTGCGCATCCTGGCCCGGCCGGTGCCCGCCGAACCGGGCACGGCGGCGACAGCGATCGAGTTCGGTCGCTGACCGCCGACGGGCAGAGACTGCCGCCACGGGCGCAGCACGACAAGGGCACGGGTTTGCCGCGCGCGCGCGGCACGCCAGACACACGCGGCTGCCGGACACGGCCGCAGCACGGGAACCGCAAGCGGCGTCGGGCTTGAATCCGCCAACCGGGCCGATGCGCGTCGCAGCATCACGCGCGGCCGCGCCCTGCGACAATTCGGTTTATGTTCACAGGCATCGTCACCGGCCGCGGCCACATCATCAAAGCCACGCCGCTGGGCGCCGAACTCGACCACGGCCGGCAACTCGACATCGAGGCACCGCCGGGCTATCTGGACGACGTGCAGGCGGGCGACAGCATCGCCATCAACGGCGCCTGCATGACGGCCAGCGCGCTCGACCTGCCGGCCCGGCGTTTTCGGGTCGAGATCTCGGCCGAGAGCCTGGACAAGACCGCCGGCCTCGGCGACGTCGGACCGGTCAACCTCGAAAAAGCGCTGCGCGCCAACGACCGGCTGGGCGGGCACCTCGTCAGCGGACATGTCGACGGCATCGGCCTCGTCACGCATTTCGCGGCGGTCGGCGAATCGTGGGAACTGCGCATCCTGGCGCGTGCCGAGCTCGGCCGCTTCCTGGCCTACAAGGGCTCGATCACGGTCAACGGCGTCAGCCTGACCGTCAACCGCGCGACCGACCTGCCCGAGGGCTGCGAGATCAGCATCAACCTGATCCCGCACACCCTGCTGCACACCACGCTCGGGCAGCTGCAGGCAGGCTGGGCGGTCAACCTCGAGATCGACCAGATCGCACGCTATGTCGAGCGCATTCTGAGCGCGCGCAGACCGGTCGCCTGAGCCTCCGCAGCCCGGGGCAGCGAGCCCCAGCACCTACAATTGAGGCATGCCCATCGCACCCATCCCCGAGCTCCTGACCGAGCTGGCCGCTGGCCGAATGGTCATTCTGGTCGATGAGGAGGACCGCGAAAACGAAGGTGATCTGGTGCTCGCTGCCGAACTGGTGACGCCGGAAGCCATCAATTTCATGGCGCGCTTCGGGCGCGGGTTGATCTGCCTGACGCTGACCCGCGAACGCTGCGAATTGCTGCGCCTGCCACCGATGACGGTGCGCAACGGCACCAAGCACGGCACCGCCTTCACGGTCTCGATCGAAGCGACCGAAGGCGTCAGCACCGGCATCTCGGCGGCCGACCGCGCGCGCACCGTGCAAGCCGCCGTGGCGCGCCATGCGAAGGCGTCCGATCTGGTGCAGCCCGGGCACGTCTTCCCGCTGCAAGCGCAGGACGGCGGCGTGCTGATGCGCGCCGGTCACACCGAAGCCGGCTGCGACCTGGCCGGCATGGCGGGTCTGGCCCCGGCCGCGGTGATCTGCGAGGTGATGAACGACGACGGCACGATGGCGCGCCTGCCCGACCTGATCGAATTCGGCCGCATCCACGGCCTGAAGATCGGCACCATCGCCAGCCTGATCGAATACCGCAGCCGCAACGAATCGCTGATCGAACGCGCCGGGCACCGCACGCTCGCCACGGCGCAAGGCGAATTCGAGTGCAGTTCGTTTCGCGACCGCAGCGGCGGCCTGCACCTGGCGCTGACCAAAGGACAGTGGACATGCGCCGACGAAGTGCTGGTGCGGGTGCACGAGCCGCTGTCGGTGATGGACTTGCTGGACGCCGATCGCAGCGGGCATTCGTGGCCGCTGCCGAAGGCGCTGGCCGCGCTGCACGCGAGCGAACGCGGGGCCGCGGTGCTGCTCAACTGCGGCGAAGGCGTCGAAGCGCTGGTGCCGCAACTGCGCCCGCGCGAGTTGACACCGCCGCTGCGCGGCCAGATGGATCTGCGCACCTACGGCATCGGCGCGCAGATCCTGCGCGAACTCGGCATCGCCCGCATGAAACTGCTGGGCAGCCCGCGTCGCATGCCGAGCATGGTCGGCTACGGCCTCGAAGTCACCGGCTTTGTCGCCGCGCCGGCATGAGCGAACCACGCGGCACTTCCCATGCAAGTCGCTGACCAGGGCCGCGCGCCGGCGCTCGACGGGCACGACTTGCGCATCGGCATCGTGCAGGCGCGTTTCAACGCGGCGATCACGAACCAGCTGGCCGAGAGTTGCCTGGCCGAGCTGCAGGCGCTGGGCGTGAGCCTGCGGCAGGTCAAGCACGTCACCGTGCCGGGCGCGCTCGAGGTGCCGCTGGCGCTGGCCGCGCTGGCCGACAGCGAAGGCTACGACGCGTTGATCGCGCTCGGCTGCATCGTGCGTGGCGAGACCTACCACTTCGAACTGGTTGCCAACGAGAGCGGCGCGGGCGTGACGCGCGTCTCGCTCGACCACGACATCCCGATCGCCAACGCGATCCTGACGGTCGAAAGCGAGGCGCAGGCCTGGGCGCGCGCCGCCGAAAAGGGCCGTGACGCCGCGCGAGTGGCGGTCGAGATGGCCAACCTGATGGAAGACCTGAAGTGAGCGCACCGCTGTGGCCACGACAGCCGCGCAGTCGCGGCCCGACCCCAGGCGCACGGCACCTGGTGCAAAGGAGGGTGCGATGAGCGATGAACCTGCAGTGCCGGCGGTGGTGCCGGCGGTCTCGCCGACGGTCTTGCCAGTCAAGCCGCCACGTCCGAAGTCACCCCGCCGCGGCTCGCGCGAGGTGGCGCTGCAGGGCCTGTACGAGTGGCTGCTGTCGGGCTCGCCGTACGCCGAGATCGAGGCCCACATGCGCGAGCAGGACGGCTACGACAAGTGCGACAAAAACCATTTCGAGGCGCTGCTGCGAGGCTGCATCGAGCAGGCGGCCGGGCTCGACGAGGTGCTCGCGCGCCACGTCGACCGCAAGACCACGCTGCTGTCGCCGGTCGAGCACGGCGTGCTGATGATCGGTGTGTACGAACTGCAGCATTGCATCGAGATCCCGTACAAGGTCGCCATCAACGAGGCGGTCGAACTGGCCAAGAGTTTCGGCGGCACCGACGGCCACAAGTACGTCAACGGCGTGCTCGACAAGGCCGCGGTCGACCTGCGCCCGGTCGAGGTGAGCGCCGCACGCGCTGCGCGTCGCTGAGCTTTGCCGCGCGATACCGCGGCTATGATCAAATTTGCAACGGGTGCTTTCGGCTGATCTTGGTCGCGAGTTAAACGGGAAGCAGGTGACCACGTCCGCCAGGACGTACAGGCCTGCGCTGCCCCCGCACCGGTAAGCAGGGAAACGACCATCCAACATGCCACTGCGGGTTCGCGCCCGTGGGAAGGCGGTGGTCGAGAGGCACTTCGGTGCCTCGGCCTGCGAGCCCGGATACCGGCCTGCTGCAAAGCCGCCGTGGTGCCTTGTCGCCACGGTGTTTGCCAACGGTGCAGCCTGCGGGGACGCTTGCTGCCTGGAGTCCACATGAACGCCCATCCCATGCGGCAGACCGCCCTGCTCGGTCTCGCCATGCTCGTTTCGCCCCTTCACAGCCTGGCCGCCGACGACGATCCCCGTCCGGTCCAGCTTGCACCGGTCTTCATCACCGCCACCCGACTGCCGCTGCCCGCACCCGACGTGCTGTCGGACGTCGTCTCGATCGACGCGCAGGCCATCCGCGACTCCGGCGCCGGCTCGTTGGTCGAGCTGCTGCAGTCGCGCGGCGGTGCCGAGATCGCCGTCAATGGCGGACCCGGCCAGACCAGCAGCGTGTTCCTGCGCGGCAGCAATGCGAACCACGTGGTGGTGCTGATCGACGGCGTGCGCGTCAACTCGGCCACCGCCGGCAGCAATGCGTTCGAGCAGATTCCGCTGAACCAGATCGACCGCATCGAGATCCGGCGTGGCCCGTCGAGCAGCCTGTACGGGGCCGACGCGGTCGGTGGCGTGATCCAGATCTACACGACGCGGGGCGCGCACACCTCGGCGCGGCTGGCCGCGGGCAGCTGGCGGAGCCGCGAAGCCGCGCTGTCGGTCGGACGCGAGTTCGGCGCGACCCGCGTGTCGGCGAATCTCGGCCACCAAAGTTCGGGTGGTTATTCGGCCACCAACGCGCAGAACGTCTATTCCTTCAACCCCGACCGCGACCCGTACCGCAACGTTAATTTTGGCGGCAGCCTGAGCCACGACTGGGCCGCGGGCCAGACCTTGACCGCGCAACTCCTGCGCAGCGAGGGCACCACTGATTTCGACAGCGGTGCGGATGCCGACGGCAACTACCGCGACGACCTGAACCGGCAGCGCCTGAGCACCGTGTCGCTCGACAGCCGCAACCGCTTGACGACCGACTGGCTCAGCAGCCTGCGGCTGGCGCGCGGCACCGACGACAGCGTGGTCACCGGCCTCTATCCCGGGCGCTTCCGCACCGACCAGGACCAGGCGACCTGGCAAAACGACCTGAACGCGCTCGGCGGACAGGTGGCCACCGGGCTGGAATGGCGACGTGAAAGCGTCTCGAGCGACACGCTGTATGCACAGACCCGCCGCGACATCCGGGCCGTCTTTGCCAGCTATGCGGCCGACTGGCAGGCGCAGCTGCTGCAGATCTCGATGCGCCACGACGACAACACGCAGTTCGGCGGCCACACCACCGGCAACCTGGCGTACGGCTGGCGCGTCACGCCGCTTTGGCGGTTGTCGGCCTCGGCCGGCACGGCCTTCAAAGCACCGAGCTACAACGACCTGTACTACGTCAGCGATTTCTTCTCGGGCAACCCGGAGCTGCGTCCCGAGCGGTCGCGCAGCGCCGAAATGGCGGTGCGCTACACACACGCCGGCCTGCAGGCGGGACTGACCGCGTTCCAGAGCCGCATCACCGACCTGATCGCGAGCGATCCGACGTTCACGACGGTCGTCAACGTCAACCAGGCGCGCATCCGCGGCACGACGCTGAACACGGCCTATGCCGGCAGCGGCTGGAGCGGTCGCGCCGAATGGACGCACCAAAATGCCGTCGATGTTGCGACCGGCCTGCAACTGGTGCGGCGCGCACGCGACCACGGCAGCGCGAGTGTGGAGACCACCACCGGACCGTGGCGCGGCGGGGCCGAATGGGTGCTGTCGGGCGCGCGTTACGACTCGGCTGCCAACAGCCCCGCATCGCGCATGGGCGGCTACGGCCTGCTGAACCTGCGCGCCGGCCGCGTGCTGACTCCCGAGCTGACGTTGAGCCTGAAGCTCAACAACGCCGCCGACAAGGCCTATGAACTGGCGCAGGGCTACAACACGGCCGGCCGCCACTGGCTGCTGGCGCTGGAGTACCGAGCCCGCTGAAGCACGGCCCCGACGCGACGGAAGGTCCAGTTCGCCGCCGACGGGCGCCGTCAATGCGGCCGTTCAGGCGCACCAACTGATTGAGGGGAACCGCCGCGAGGTCAATGCAGCCGGCGAAGCCAAGGCGGCTTCAACGCGAACGGTGCTGTCTCGCGGCCTGCAGATGCGCGCGAATCTGGTCGGCGGCGTCCAGGATGCCCGGTACGTGCTGGCTGATCAGATCCGACGGCACGACACAGAAATTGCCGCGCGTCATGGCGCGCAGTTGCGGCCGGTCGAGCCACGGGCCGAGCCCTGCCTCTGCCGGCCCCTTCGCCGGCCTGGCGACCGGCAATTGCATTGGCGTGTCCGCCAGCACCACCGGCAAGCGGCCGCCGAGCAAGCGCGGACGATACGTGCGGCGAGTTTCAGGCGTTTCCCCCGGTCCCCCGCCGTCCCGTGCCCCATGGGCGCCACACGCGACAAAAGCCCTTCAGCACGCCACCAACGCCACGTCGCCGCCGCGGCTAAGCCGTCGCAACGGGTGGCCGAAGGCGAGCGACAGCGGCGGCTCGTTCGGCACTTGATTGGCCGCCCCGGTTAGCCAGGCGCCCTGCCCCTCGGAGACGATCGCATGCGTCGCAAAGCGCTCCGCCATCGACAGCCCGTGCACGCCGGCCAGCACGGAGCGTGCCGTCGTTCAACGCACAGCGCCGCCGCAGTGCCATCACCTCGTGCTGCTGGTTCAGATCAAGGTGCGACAACGGCTCGTTCAGCCGATACAGCAACGGCTCCTGCGCCAGCAGGCAGGCCAGCACGACACGCTGGCGCGCGCCGTCCGACAGGCTTCCCACATCGCGATCGGCCAGCGCCTCCAGGCGACGCTGCGCCAGCGCGGCCAGCGCGATGTCGCATGCTGGTCGACAGCAGCACGCGCTGGTCATTGCCGCAGTGGCGTCGCAGCGCACGCGGTGCCAACAAGCCGACGAAGCCCAGGCTGGCGGTCGTGACGGCAGAGGGAGTCGCCGCCGCGAGGACCCGAAAGATGCCGGTGCGCAGCCGGGCCACGTTCACGCCGAGCGCAAGGGCGCGCGCGTCGCAGGCCAACATCACATTGAGCGGTCGCGCCATCGCCAAGGCGACAGCACCAGCGGCCGCGAGCGTCAGCATCGCCGGCGCCCAAGACAACGCATCCGACAGTTTGCGGATCAGCCACAACAACATGCCACGCATGTTTTTATCGGGCCCCGGCGTGAGCATCAGCGCGCCCCAGCCCGAGCCCAGCAACACGCCGGTCAGCAGCAAGCGCGTCGGCGCTTCACGGCCACCGAGCAGCGGGCCCGACTTGAGGCTGCGCCGGCCCGGCGCGAACAGCAGCACAGTCAAGAGCGGCGCACCGCACCAGCAATGCGAGCGTGGTCCACAGCGGCCATGCAGCCTCAGCGCCCGTCAACTGCGCCGCAGGGCGGGCACATTGCAGCGATATCGAGGCCGGCACCGTCATGGGCGGTGCTAGATGGGCGCCAGACGGGCGCGTCGAGGGCGCTTCCCGCCCACCGCGCCAGGCCCGTGGCATCTCCAAACTGCATTGCAGACTCCGAACATCGCCTGCGTCCCCGCAAGCGGTTCGGGACACGAGGCGACACGATGTCGGCGCGCTCGACCTGGTCCGGGCTGGTCGGTATCGGACGCCCCGCCTTCCCGTGGACCTGCCGCAGTGGCCGCGAGGCTGCAGCTTCGCCTGGGGCGCCCGCATCGACCTGCCGTTTCGGGGGCTGCACGGCTTGCCGGCACGGGCCGACAGCCATTTCCCGTTTCATCCGCGCAAACCACGCCGGTCGGACAGCAGGATCACTGCCGACCATCGCACGCTGCGAGCCCGGCGCAGCGCCCGAACTGATAGCCTTGGCGAGAGTCTTCCCATGCAGCCACGTCCGACCATGAGCACCCGCGCCCCGACCCTTGCACCCCTGGCGCAGCGCGTCGACCGGATCGAGCCGTTTCATGTGATGGAGCTCGTCAAGCGCGCCCGCGAACTGGAACGCGCCGGCCGCTCGATCGTGCACCTGAGCATCGGCGAACCCGACTTCACCGCGCCCCCGGCGGTCGTGGCCGCGCTGGAGCGCGCGGTGCGGGCCGGCGCCACGGCCTACACCCCGGCGCTGGGCACGCCGGAGTTGCGTGCGGCGATCGCGCGCTACCACTTCGAAGCCTTCGGCATCGACCTCGACCCGGCGCGCGTGGTCGTCACCGCCGGCGCCTCGGCGGCGCTGCTGCTGGCCTGCTGTGCGCTGGTCGATCCGGGCGACCGCGTGTTGATGGCCGACCCGAGCTATCCCTGCAACCGCCATTTCGTCAGCGCGTTCGACGGCGTGCCGACGCCGATCGACGTCGGCCCGGCGACACGCTTCCAGCTCGATGCTGCGCTGGTGGAGTCGCACTGGCAAGGCAACGTGCGCGGCGTGATGCTGGCCACACCGAGCAACCCGACCGGCACCTCGATCCCGTTCGACGAACTGGGCCGCATCATCGAGGTGGTGCGCGAGCACCGCGGCTACTGCGTGGTCGACGAGATCTACCTCGGCCTGAGCTACGACGGCGCGGCGCGCAGCGCGCTGGCGCATGGCGACGACATCGTGGTGGCCGGCAGCTTCTCGAAATATTTCCACATGACCGGCTGGCGGCTCGGCTGGCTGGTGGTCCCGCCGGGCTGGGTCGCCACCTTCGAGAAGCTGGCGCAGAACCTGTTCATCTGCGCCTCGACCCTGGCACAGCATGCCGCGCTGGGCTGTTTTGAGGCCGATTCGATGGCGATCTATCGGGCGCGCCGCGACGAACTGAAGATGCGGCGCGACTACATCGTGCCGGCGATGCGCGAGCTCGGCTACGGCGTGCCGGCCGAGCCGGACGGCGCGTTCTACGTCTACCTCGACTGCAGCCGTTTCAGCGCTGACAGCAACGCGCATGCCGCCGAGTTGCTGGAGCAGCGCGGTGTCGCCCTGGTGCCTGGCATGGATTTCGGCCAGCACGATCCGCAGCGCTACCTGCGCCTGTCTTACGCCACCAGCCTGGCGCAGCTGCACGAGGCGGTGGCACGCCTGCGGCGATAATCCGCTGCCGGCGGCCAGCGTCGCGGCCACCACCCACCGGCCGCCGATGACCCCACCCGATTTCTGCCATCCGCTGCGTGTCTACTGGGAAGACACCGATGCCGCCGGCATCGTCTACTACGCCAATTACCTGAAGTTTTTCGAGCGCGCCCGCACCGAATGGCTGCGCGCGGCCGGCGTCGGGCAGCAGCGCCTGCGTACCGAGCAAGGCCTCGTGTTCGTGGTCGCCGAGACCACGCTGCGCTGCCTGCAGCCGGCGCGGCTGGACGACCTGCTCGACATCACGGTGCAGGTGCAGAGCCGCGGCCGCGCCAGCATGACGCTGCATCAGCAGGCCCGGCGCGGCACCGAGCTGGTGGCCGACGCCAGCATCCGCATCGGCTGCGTCGACGCGCAAACTTACCGGCCACGGCGCATTCCGACACCCCTTCTGCAAGGCACCGAATGAATCAAGACATGTCGATCTACACCCTGGTCCTGCAGGCCAGCGCGGTGGTGCAGGCCGTGATGGTCGGCCTGCTGCTGGCCTCGCTGGCCAGCTGGACCGTGATCTTCGGCAAGCTGTTCGGGCTCAAGCGCGTGCGCTCGGCCAACGACGATTTCGAGCGCGAGTTCTGGGCCGGCAAGAACCTCAACGACCTGTACGCCGAGGCCGGCAAGCGCGTCGATGGGTCGACGATGGAGCGCATCTTCGCCTCCGGCATGCGCGAATTTCTCAAGCTGCGTGAGCGCCGCGTCACAGAAGCCGGTGCGCTGCTCGACGGCGCGCGCCGCGCCATGCGTGCCAGCTACCAGCGCGAGCTCGACACGATCGAATCGAACCTGTCGTTCCTGGCCTCGGTCGGTTCGGTGTCGCCGTACGTCGGGTTGTTCGGCACCGTGTGGGGCATCATGCATGCGTTCGTCGGGCTGTCCAACATGCAGCAGGTGACACTGGCCACCGTGGCGCCCGGCATCGCCGAAGCGCTGGTGGCGACCGCGATCGGCCTGTTCGCGGCGATCCCGGCGGTGATCGCCTACAACCGGTTCGCGCGCGACATCGACCGCATCGCGATCCAGCTCGAAAGCTTCATCGAGGAGTTCTCGAACATCCTGCAGCGCAACGCCGGCAGCGCGCCCGCGGCGGCGCATTAGGGGGCTGACCATGGCAGCCATCGGACGTCGTGGCTCGTCGCGCCGGCGCACCATCAGCGAGATCAACATGGTGCCCTTCATCGACGTGATGCTGGTGCTGCTGATCATCTTCATGGTCACGGCGCCGCTCATCACGACCGGCATGGTCGACCTGCCCACGGTGGGCAAGAGCCTGCAGCGGCCCGAGCACGTGGTCGAGGTGATCGTCGGCAGCGACGAAAGCTTGCGGCTGCGCATCGACGGGCAGGACCAGCCGGCCGCCACGATGGCGAATCTGAAAAGCCGGGTGCTCGCCGCGCAGGCCGGCAATGCCGCCACGCCGGTGGTGATCTCGGCCGACAAGGCGGTCAAATACGAAGTCGTCGTCAAGGTCATGGACCTGCTGCAGCGCGCCGGCGTGCAGCGTGTCGGCCTGTCGGTCAAGAACAGCGGCGCCTGAATTGAGCACGCCCTCCACGGACGACGGGCCGCATCGATGGTCGCGGGCGCGACCACGATGAACACGCCGCCGCAGCGCGACACGCTGGCGCCGCGACAGCCCCAGGGGCTCGGCCTGGGCCTCGTGCTCGCGCTGCTGGTGCACGGCCTGCTGGTGCTGGCGCTGGCTCTGAGCGTGCGCTGGCGCGCCAGCGAGCCGGAAGGCGTGCAGGCCGAGTTGTGGTCGGCCATTCCTCAGTCGGCGGCACCGCAGGCCGTGACACCGCCGCCAGCGCCGCCCCCCGCAGCCAACCCGCGGCCGCCAAAACGCGAGCCGGCGAAGGCCAAGCGCGAGCCGGCGAATGCCAACCCCGAGCCGGCGCCGCTGCCGGACCCGAAGATCGCCATCGAGCAGGCCAAGAAAGAATCTGCCAAGGAAGCGGCAAAAGAGGCGGCCAAAGCGGCGAAGCTGGCCAAGCGCGAGGAAGCCCAGCTGGAAGACGCCCGGCGCAAGGACGCCGAGCGCACGCTCGCGCTCGACAAGAAGCGCGAACTCGAGGCGCAGGACCGCAAGAAACGCGAACTCGTCGAGCAGCAGCAGCTTGCGGAGGAATCTCAGCTGGCTGCGCAGCGAGAAGCCAACCTCAAACGCATGCTGGGCCAGGCGAACGCGCCGACCGCCGCGACTCCGGGCGGCACCGCGGCGCAGGACAGCGGGCCGTCGGCGGGCTATGCCGGGCGCATCAAGGCGGCCATCAAGCCGAACATCGTCTACGCCGACGCGTCGAGCGATTCAAACCCTTTGGCCACGGTGGAGGTGCGGGCGGCGCCCGACGGCACCATCCTGGGCAGCAAGCTGATCAAGTCGAGTGGCGTGAAGCGCTGGGACGAGGCCGTGCTGGGCGCGGTCAACAAGACCGAGAAGATGCCTCGCGACACCGATGGCCGCGTGCCGCCGGTTTTCGAGCTGAATTTTCGGCCGAACGACTGAACGCGTCGCTGCACCGCACGGTGCGTTCGGGTCGACACGGGGCTGCGCCCGAGTTCGGCGTCCGTTCGACCAGGCAGGGCGCCTGCGTGGCCCGCGATCCGCGACGAGGCGCCCGGCCGAGGCCGGTGCCTGTTGCTTGGGTGCGCACAGATCCGAAGGCACGAGGCGCTCGCCCTGTGTCGACCCTGTGCGTTGTCAGAAGTACGGGCTTGCGGCTCAGAGCGCGCGAGCAGGCCACGTCAGTCAATTCGTGACCAGGCCAGGCGGTACGGATTCCGTGGTCCAGCTCGCCGCGGGGCGCAGGCGCAAGTCGAGCGCCCATGCCAGACCCAACGCCGACGCCAGCCCGACCCAGCCCCAGCCTGCCCGCAGCTGGCTTTGCAACGAATAGGCATTGCACAACCGCAGGTCGGTGCCGGCCAGGTACAGGCCCAGCCAGACCATCATCGGCAGACCGTAGCCGATGAAAAACAACTGCACCGCCAGCGGCGCCTGCCTGTAGCCCAGATTCAGCGCCACGCCGGCAATCCACAGCGTGACGAGCTTGACGGCATCGGCCGAAGGCAGCACCACGGCGCGGTCGACCATGGCCGGGATCATCCAATAGGCTGCGATGCATTGCGCCAGCATGAAGCCGGTCAGGCCGAAGCGGTTCCAGCGCAGTCCCCGGGGCAGTCCCCAGGCTGCGGCCGCCCACCAGCCGGCCAGCATCAGCAAGGGCATCTGCACCAACATGTGCCAGACCATGCTTTGCTCGATCAGCGGGCGCAGCGGCGGCAGCGAGAGGGCCAGCGCCGCCAGCGCCGTCAGTGCGGCCAGCCACGCCGCCGTGCGTCGGCCCGTGGCGCGCCGCAGCGGGTCGGGGTCGGTGGCCGGGCGGACGGCCTGCGTCATGGCAACGCCGCGCGCAGCTGAGGCGCACCGGGCGGGGCCGCCATTGATGACGCCATTGATGCCGCCATTGATGCCGCCCTTGATGCCGACAGAGATGGCGCCAGAGATCGCGTCAGGTCCAGGGCGAAGTCCAGCGCCAGCGCGCCCTCGCCGAGGCCGAGGATGCGCACCAGCCGGCCGTCGGGGCCGACGACATGCAACGCCGCGTTGTGTTCGAACTCACCCAGCGGCGCAGGCACCACCATGATGCCGAAG
>ENA-OFCX01000095-OFCX01000095.1-metagenomes-genome-assembly--contig:-NODE-95-length-47228-cov-5.746720_pt1 | contig 47228 bp, 39 predicted proteins | sample MGYA00153384_OFCX01 | MGnify analysis MGYA00153384
CAACAAAAGCCTACCATCCGCAGCGCTCAGCCTACCCCAACTACTGGCGTTTTTTCCTTATCCTAGTGACATGAGGGTCAGACACGATAAATAGGCTAGCGTTGGTCGTTGCATAGCAATCCAAGGATCGAAGCAAATGGCGCGTGTAACCTGATATGTCCTGCCTGGACAACCACAGCACATCATTCAGCGTGGCAACGACCGGCAGGCGATTTCCGCGAGCGACACGGACTTTCAATGCTTTCGTGATGCGATGGTGAGCGCCGCCGATCAGCGCGTTCTGGCGATTCATGCCCATGCGTGGATGAGCAATCACATCCATCTGCCTGCAACGCCGGCGCACGAGCCAAAGCATCAGCTGAGTCTTGCAATCGGGGGGACGCAAGTACGTGCAGCACTTCAACCGCACCTACCAGCGCACCGGAACCCTGTAGGAAGGGCGCCACCGGGCGACGGTGGTGGACAGTGAGCAGTATCTGCTGACGGTCATGCGCTACATCGAGTTCAATCCCGTGCGCGCCGGGCTTAAGGCGCACCCGCGAGACTACCCGTGGTTTAGCTACGCGCGCAATGCGTAGGCCGCCACTGGCGAGAACTCAGACTGGATCACACCGCATGCGCAATACCTGCAGATCGCGCGCAGTGCGACGGCGCGACTGAGCGCGTACCGGGCACTATTCAAGGCGGCCATCGGCAAGAACGAGCTTGCACAGATCAGAGATTGCACGCACAACGGCTGGGCGCTGGGAGGGGACAAGTTCAAGGAGGAGATTGAGACGCGAACGCAGCGGCAGGCCAGATCAAAAGGAGCGGGACGACCACAGTTGGCGGATGCAGAGGGCGAATAATCGTATTCGCCCCCAAACTGCACATAGTGCAGGTCACTGAATCTTGCCGCCGGAGTGCTCTCACTGGCTGCACCCGACAGTGCGTCGCCGCGCGTGCCAAGCACCCATTGATTGAAGATGCCGCTTTTGCTCCAGAACATCAGGAGCTTGCCGTCCCGCTCATACCAATAGCCGTGTCCGGTGGCACCGGCGGCGCTCGCTTTTGCGCTGGCTGGGCGGCGTTCGCTGCCCTGAACCCGACCGTCGGCGGTGAAGTGGTAGTACGACGTTCTTCCGCAGTACTGCATCGCCCACCAGACGGAAAGCGCCGCCAGCGTTGTATTGGTGGCTTTGGGATCGCCGTCGGTCTTGAAATGAAGCAGCGTGTAAGTCCAGGTTTCCTTGCCCAGAAACTATTCGCGATCATCGATGTTCACCGGGTGCCGACTGCGCGTGTGGCACGAAATGTAGACGCCGGAAAGAATCAGCGCACAGTGGTGAATCTTGCTATTGAGTGAGTAGAAGATCACGTCGCCGTCCTGCAACATTTTCGACTCGAAGATACGCCGTACGGTCGCGTAATCGGTGCGCGCTGCAAAGGTCTGTGTATCAGCGCGTGCGTACAACGTCTGCTGCAACGCGGGTGCGCTGTTGGTCGCCGATGCAATGCCAGCCGCGCCCAACGCGGCGGACACGTAGTGCGCGCAATCAAGCAAACCCTTGTCGGCGTGGATCAGTTGGAAGGCGTCAGTCGACAGGTCGCCACGCCGGTGAAAGGCCTGAGCCTTGCTCGTGGCAGCCGGGCGCACTAGGTACAGGCCCTCGCCGTCGGCGTCCACCGGTTCGCGCAGAAAAACCGCGCGCCAGGTGTCACCATGGGTCACTCCGCGCTTTGCCAGCGTTTGCCTTGCCGCTCGCAGGTAATGCGTGTAGTTGATGCCCGCCACCTGTCCATCGGGGCAGGGCACATCCCAATATGCGCGGGCATATCCTCGCACGGCAGCACGGCTGATACTCATGGATCGCTCTCCTGTGGTGAGTGAATAGGCGGATTTGAACCGCGTCGTGTGTCACCGCAGACGCTTTGATCTGCGCGTCCGCGTGCACCCACTGGCGGCACCAATGGGCGCGATCATCTGGCGCGCCGCAAATGCGGTCTGCTCCCGCACCAGCCCGCGTTGATGCGAGCGTGGCTGACCGTCAGCGAAGTAGAGTGCGCATGAAAATGCGCACCGTCGCGTCGTACGCGAGCATTACGGATTTGCTGCGTCGGTGCGCGCTGTGGCGCACACCCTACCCCATTGCCAGACTCACTGACGTCCTGACGTGATGGTGCGCGGAGCGCACCCTATGTGCGGCGACGTTGCGTGCTGCTACGCCTTCGCCATCAACTCCCGCAACACGAACGGCAGAATCCCGCCGTGCCTGTAATAGTCCACTTCAATCGGCGTGTCGATGCGGCACAGCACTGTGACGTCGCGTGTTGTGCCGTCGGCGCGTTGAATGTGCAGGCGCAGGTCTTGTTGCGGTTTCAGGGTTGCGTTCACACCAAAAATAGAGAGTGTTTCATCGCCGCATAGCCCTAGCAATTGATGGCTGTCGCCGTCCTTGAATTGCAGCGGTAACACGCCCATGCCGACCAGGTTTGAACGGTGAATACGCTCGAAGCTGCGCGCGATGACGGCCTTCACGCCGAGCAGCATCGTGCCCTTTGCCGCCCAGTCGCGGCTCGAGCCGGTGCCGTATTCTTCACCCGCAAAAATTACGGTTGGTGTGCCGCGTTTGATGTATTCCATTGCCGCGTCATAGACCGGCGTACACACGCCGTTGAGCAGCGTGAAGCCGCCTTCAATGCGGCTCCCGTCGTCGCGTGGGGGCAACATTAAGTTTTTTACGCGCACATTGGCGAAGGTGCCGCGAATCATTACGTCGTGATTGCCGCGACGGCTGCCGTAGCTGTTGAAATCGGCCTTCTTCACGCCGTGTTCGATCAGGTAGGTCGCGGCGGGTACGCTTTCGTTGAACGAGCCGGCGGGACTGATGTGATCGGTGGTCACCGAGTCGCCGACCATGAGCAACGCGCGCGCATCAATTACGTCGCCGATGCTGCCCGCATGCATATCGAAATTTTCAAAAAATGGCGGCTTGGCGATGTACGTCGATTGCGGCCAGGTGTAGACCTGCCCGGTCGGCGCGGGGATCGCGTTCCACAAATCATGGTCGCGCGTGAAGTCGCCGTACAGGTCGCGAAATACGGCGGGATTCATCGCAAAATGCATCAGTTTTTGCACCTCGTCACTCGACGGCCAGATGTCACGCAGAAACACCGGCGCACCATCGCGACCGATGCCAAGCGGTTCGATTTCCATGTTGATATTGACGCGCCCCGCCAATGCAAACGCTACGACTAGCGGCGGGCTCGCCAAAAAATTGGCGCGCAGATTCGGATGAATGCGCGCCTCGAAATTGCGGTTGCCCGAGAGCACCGCCGCACAGATCAAATCGTTGCTGATGATGGCCTCGTTGAACTCGGGTGCCAAGTCGCCCGCGTTGCCGATGCAGGTGGTGCAGCCGTACGCGGCTACATCAAAACCCAACTGATCCAGCCACTGCTGCAAGCCGGTCTCGGTCAAATACGCGCTCACCACGCGCGAGCCGGGGCCGAAGCTGGTCTTCACGCGCGGGTTCACGGTCAGGCCCTTGGCCACCGCGTTGCGCGCGATCAAACCTGCGGCCAACATCACGCCGGGGTTGGATGTGTTGGTGCAGCTGGTGATCGCCGCGATGAGCACGTCGCCGTGGCCGATGTTAGTGTCCGCCTGTGGTTCAACGGCGGCCACTGAATCAACACTGCCGACGGTCGGACGATCCGCCATTTCAACCACGTTGCGGGTGACGACTTTCGGCGGCATCAACGGTTGTGTGACTGCTGCCGGGCGATTAGCAGCGTATCGTTTACCCAAATCCGTCGTGTGTTTGTTGAATCCATTCTCCGCACCCGGCGCGATGAACAACGCCTCAAAACTCGTTTTCATGTCCGGCAATGCAATGCGATCCTGCGGTCGCTTCGGCCCCGCCAAACTGGGCACGATGCTCGCAAGGTCGAGCACGACGGTGCTGCTGTAATCAATGTCGCCCGCGCGCGGCACGCCAAACAATCCCTGCGCCTTGAAATACGTGGTGAACAGCTCAATTTCGGCCTCGGTGCGACCGGTGCCTTTGAGATATTCCACGGTCTTGTCGTCCACCGGAAAGAAGCCCATCGTTGCGCCATATTCTGGGGCCATGTTGCCGATGGTGGCGCGATCAACCACGTTCAAACTCGCCGCACCTTCACCGAAAAATTCAACGAATTTGCCCACCACTTTAACTTTCCTCAACAACTCCGTTACGGTGAGCACCAAGTCGGTTGCCGTGATGCCCTCGCGCAATGCGCCACGCAGCTCCACGCCGACCACATCCGGCGTCAGCAGGTACACCGGCTGCCCAAGCATCGCGGCCTCCGCCTCGATTCCGCCGACGCCCCAACCGACCACACCTGCGCCGTTGATCATGGTGGTGTGGCTGTCGGTGCCGACCAATGTGTCCGGGAAGACGACGCCATCGCGAACCTGTACGCCGCGAAACAGGTATTCAAGATTGACCTGGTGCACGATGCCAATACCGGGCGGCACTACCTTGAAGGTGTCAAACGCCTGCATGCCCCACTTCAAAAATTGATAGCGCTCGCCGTTCCTCTGAAACTCCAGCTCCATGTTGAGTCGGAGTGCATCGTGGGTGCCGTAATAGTCAATCATCACCGAGTGATCGACCACCAGATCCACCGGCACCAGCGGCTCAATGCGCTTCGGGTCTTTGCCCATTCCCGCCGCCACATTGCGCATCGCAGCGAGGTCGGCGAGCAGCGGCACGCCGGTGAAATCCTGCAGCACCACACGCGCCACCACGAACGGAATTTCGTCGACGCGCGGCGCATTCGGCTGCCAGTTGGCAAGCTCGTGGACGTTGCTCTCATCCACCTTTTTGCCGTCGCAGTTGCGCAGCACCGACTCAAGCACCAAGCGAATCGACACCGGCAAACGACTGATCGGCCCGACGCCTGCGGCCTCTAGCGCTGGCAGGCTGTAGTAGTGCAGCGGACGGGTGACGTGGGGCGACGTGAGGACGCGTAGGGCGTTGTGTAGGTTGTGTTGCATGAAGTGGATTCTTTAACGACGGCAGAAACCACACGCTACTCCGAATTGCCGCGCGTGACAATCAGACATTGGCGACAAACGTGCCGAAGTTCTTGTGGGAGCGGTTCCACCGCGATGGTTCCTGCGCTTTGCGTCTTTTGCGGTGAAACCGCGCTCACAAAGCAGAACGATGACGGGGAGTCGCTATGCTTATTCGCAACGGCCCATGGTCATCAGCTTTGTTATAGAAGCCTTATACCGTCGGGGCTATACATTGCATTTGGCGATTGTCGATTTACGATCAATTACGCTGAAAGCCCAATTAAATAGGCAATTTCAGTAATAAGCTGTTAACTATTCTCAACATGCAAACTGTCCAAGTTTCCCTCGCAGACCACCCTTATCCGATCCACATCGGTTCCGCGCTGGTTGGTAACGCCGATGTACTCGCCCCGTTCGTCAAGGGCACGATGGTGGTGATCGTCACTAACGCCACGTTGGCACCGCTTTTTTTGGCGCGCGTTCGCGATGCGGTTGTCGCACTCGGAAAGCAGGTTTTGGAAGTCGTGCTGCCCGACGGCGAGGCGTACAAAACCGCTGCGTCGCTCGACCAGATTTACTCCGCGATGCTCAGCGCAAACTGTGATCGCAAAACCACCCTCATCGCGCTCGGCGGCGGCGTGATTGGCGACGTAGCGGGCTTTGCGGCGGCAACCTATCAGCGCGGCATTCCGTTTATTCAGATGCCGACGACGTTACTTGCGCAGGTGGACTCATCGGTGGGCGGAAAAACAGCGGTGAATCATCCGCTGGGCAAAAACATGATTGGCGCGTTCTACCAACCGCAAGCGGTGCTCTCAGACACGTCCGTACTCAAAAGTTTGCCGCCGCGCGAATACGCCGCCGGCATGGCCGAGATCATCAAACATGCGCTGATTTTTGACGCTGCGCATCTCGCAGAATTAGAGCGCGACGTTGCGAAACTTCAAGCGCGTGACGACGAAACGCTGGCTCGTGTGATCGCGCATTCGTGCCGAATCAAGGCCGACGTAGTGAAGCGCGACGAACGCGAAACGCTGGGCATTCGCGCCCTGCTCAACCTAGGGCACACTTTTGGCCACGCCATCGAAACTGAAATGGGTTACGGCGCGTGGGTGCATGGCGAGGCGGTGGCGGCAGGGTGTGTGCTCGCGCTCCAGTTGTCGTGCGAATTGGCACATTTGAATGATGCAGATGTTCAACGCGCAACGCAGCTGTTCGCAGCCTTCAATCTGCCGGTAAAACCGCCAAACGTTGAAGCCGCAAAGCTCGTGGCACACATGCAGCGCGACAAGAAAAACGAAGGCGGCGTGGTGACGTTGGTGCTGCTAAAAAAGCTCGGCGAGGCTTACTTAGATCGCTCGCAAACGTCAGCGCAGTTGGTGACGTTTCTTGATAAGCAGATCGCATCGGCCTAATTGGTCTGTAGGAGCGGCCTTGGCCGCGAAAAGCATGCCGCTGCGTCAGTCAAGCTGGATCGCGGCCAGGGTCACTCCTACAAGGGGTTGCCGCTACAGCTGCTCCCGCAACTGTTCCGCCGCGATACGCATCGCGGGCACAAACCGCTTGATCGCCGCAGCGGGCGTGATCGCCGCAATTGACATCGACACGCTCAGTGCCCCGACCACGTGGCCCGGCCCATCGAGCAGTGGCACGGAGAGTCCGCGCAAGCCCATTTCGAGCTGGCTTTCGGTGAGCCCGTAACCGAGCTTTCGCATTTTGAGAATCTCTCGTTTGAGCTGCGGCTTGTCGACGACGGTGAACGGTGTGTACGCTTTTAAAGTTACTTTTTTCAACCATGCGTCGAGCGCTGACTCGGGCAAATGGCTGAGAATCATGCGCCCACCGGTGGAGGTGTGTGCGGGCAATCGAGTGCCCGGCTCGATGCCAGTGGACAACATTTTGTTTGCGTTCACGCGGCAGATGTACACCGCCTCATCCCCCTCCAGCACAGAAAGATTGGTGGATTCACCAAACGCTTCGGTGAGCTTTTGCAGCGTGGGCAGCACCGTGCGCGGCAGCCGAGAGGAGGCGACATACGAATGCCCGAGCCGCATCACTTTCGGGGTGAGCCAGTAGGCCTTGCCGTCGGTGGCCATGTAGCCCAGCGCGGTGAGCGTCATCAAGTATCGGCGCGCGGCGGCGCGACTCAAATCAAGCCGTTGCGCCAGCTCGCTTTGGGTGAGTTTTGGGGTGCCATCTTCAAACGCACAAATCACCTCCAAGCCTTTGCGAAGACCGTCGATCATGTTGGCCTTTGATGGCGGGGTCGGCTCACTCGCGGTGCTGTGGTGAGTGCTACGCAGTGGTGAGAGGACTAAGGTTTTCATCGCGCGCAAGGCTTGACTGAGGTCGTCGTTTGTGTTCTATCATCGCACACAAGTTCGTTTAACGCACAAAAAAACAATGTGCCAAACGCAAGACAAGTGAAAATTCAATGCCGCACTTCTGATGAGTCACAGCGCGAATCAATCTAACCCGTTGGGTGTCGACGGCATTGAATATGTTGAATACGCAACGGTTGAACCGCAGGCGTTTGGTGCTGCATTAGAACGGCTAGGTTTCGTCGCGATTGCGCGTCACCGCTCGCGAGAAATTGTGCGCTACCGAGCGGGCGGCATGAACGTTATCGTCAACGCTGACCCAACAGTTGCGGGCGTGGCCGAAGCGCGTATCGCTGCACCCAAGCTCAAGGCAATCGCGCTGCGGGTGCGCGATGCTGCGGCGGCCTATTCGCACTGCGTAGAAAAAGGCGCATGGCCAATGTCCGGCAACGCGGCACCGCGGGTTGGTGCGATGGAGTTAAACATTCCGGCAATCTCCGGCGTGGGTGGCAGCGTTATCTACTTTGTTGATCGCTATGAAGCGTTCTCGATCTACGACGTGGACTTCAAAAAATTGCCCACCGCTGCCGACGCCAATCAGTCACTCGCTGGCATGCATTTTTTCGGCATCGTGCAGTCGATTGACGAAGCGCGCATCAAGGAATGGGTTAATTTTTACGAGGCATTGTTTGGCTTTGCGGTACTGCCCACGGGCCAATACTTTGGCGTGTTGCCAAGAGGCACTTTGCTTCAGAGCCCGTGCCACAAGTTCTATCTGCAACCGGTGGAGCCCCTTGAGCAAGCGGCGGTGTTGGCGTGGCAAGAGAAGCTCGCACGGGTCGGATTCGGATCAAACGATATTCTGGCGTTGGTCAAACAATTGACCGAGCGTGGCGTTCGTGATATCGCGGCGACTGGAGCTTTGAGGTGTTTAACGATGATTACGTGCAGATGCCAAGTGAAACAGTGGCGCTGCGCGCGCGCGATTCCGCGATGTGGGTGGCGGCGCAAAGCGAACGGCGCAGTTTGCCAAGGACGGTGCAGCGCGGCGGTGATTCGTTACTGGTATGAGTCGACTCAGCACTTGCCCATGGCTCCCTCTCCCCCGAGGAGAGGGAGCCTGCCGAACCGGCCTCATATGACTAAGCAAATACTGAGACAAGAAAAACGAAGGACGAACCGATGACTGATTTTTTACAGCTGTTGCTGAGTGGCGTGGCCACCGGATCCATCTACGCGATGGCGGCACTCGGCTTCACGCTGTTGTGGCAGGCCGCTGGCACGATCAACTTTGCGCAGGGCGAGTTTGTTATGCTGCCTGCGTTTGCGATGTTGATCGGCATGTCCGTCGGCTTGCCCTTGTGGGCATCGTTTTTGGTAGCCGTGGTGCTCTCGATTCTGGTGCTCGGCGCGGCCTTTAAACGCTGGATTGTCGATCCAATGCGCGGCACTGGCGTGGTGGCTGTGGTGGTGGCCACCTTGGGTCTGTCGATCGGGCTCAAGTCGTTTGTAAAAGCGGCCTACAGCGCTGAACCGCATCCGTTTCCGAGTATATTTGGTGACGAGGTTTTCAAGCTCGCGGGACTGACCATTTCGTACAGCGACATCGGTGCGCTGGTGTTCGCAGGACTCATGGTGTTGGGCTTGCAAACGTTCTTGACCAAGACGATCACCGGCCGCGCAATGCAAGCCGTGGCGCAGAACACGTTCGCGGCCGAGGCGCTGGGCATCGACGTGAAGCGTATGATTTTTTATACCTTCGCAATCAACGCGATCTTGGTGGCGGTGACTGCGCTGCTCATCACGCCCACGTATCTGGCCAAGTTCGACATGGGCGACAACATTGGGCTCAAGGCGTTCTTCGCCGCCATCATCGGCGGCTTTAACAACTCGCGTGGCGCGTTGCTGGGCGGCGTGCTCGTTGGCGTGCTTGAAAACTTGGCGGGCGCGTATTTGTCGCCCGCTTACAAAGACGGTGTGGCTTTGGTGCTGTTCATGGCGGTGATTTTGGTGAAACCTGATGGGCTATTAGGTACGCCGCAAGAAAGGAAAGTATGATGATTTCCAGACAACATCTTTCTTTTTTGGGCGTTGCGCTGGTAGCGCTGCTCGCCGCACCAGCGTTCTTGAAGTCCTACGGCTTGTATTTGCTAACGTTGTGGTTGGTGTACGTGATCGCCGCGCTGGGACTCAATCTCACGGTGGGTTATGCGGGCTTGAAGTCGTTGTGCCACGCGGGTTTTATGGGCGTGGGTGCATACACGGTAGCGATCATGATGAAGGCCGGTTTTTCATTTTGGTTGGCCGGGTCTGCGGCCATCGTTATCTGCTTTCTGCTCGGCCTCATTGTGGGCTTTCCCGCGCTGCGGGTGCAGATGCATTACCTAGGTTTTGCAACGCTTGGATTTAACTTGTTGCTGATGCTAATCTTCCGCAACGAAGAATGGTTGACCGGCGGCACGTTCGGCATTCAAAACATCAAACGGCCCGAGCTTTTTGGATTCTCGTTTAATGGTAATTTGGCGTTCTATTTTTTGGTGCTCGCCATCACCATCATCACTGGCGTGTTGCTCGCATTGCTGCTGCGCTCGCCGTGGGGCCGAGCGTTTGCAGCGCTGCGCGATAACCCGATTCGCGCAGAGAGCACGGGGGTGAATATCACCGCCTACACACTGATGTCGTTTGCCATCGGGGCGGCTTACGCAGGCATTGCGGGTGCGCTGTTTGCACCGCTGGTGAACTTCATCGAACCGGCACCTTTTGGCATTGGCAATTCGCTGTTGTTTTTGATGATGGTGGTGGTGGGCGGATCGGGGCGGTTTTACGGGCCGGTACTTGGCGCGGCCATCGCGCTGTTGCTGCCCGAGTATTTGCGCTTCTTGAAAGACTGGTATCTGGCGGTGTTCGGATTTGCGGCCGTGGCGATGATGATTTGGTTGCCGGGAGGCTTGTTATCAATGCGTGAGGCGATGAAATTGAGCCGCGCAAAACGCGATGCCAAACTCGATGGTCAAAGTAGAGCGGCAGGCGCGGTATGAGCATTCTCGCAGTGCATGACATCAAAAAGAGTTACGGTGCCATCCAAGCGGTCGGCGGGGTGAGTTTCACCGTCGAGCCTGGTGAAATTTTGGGCGTGATTGGGCCCAACGGCAGCGGCAAGACCACGTTGTTCAATTCGATTTTGGGGCAGATCAAACCCGATAGCGGTCGGGTTGAATTCGAAGGCGTGGACATTTCTGGTGGGTCGCCGCTTGAACTGTCTCGGTGCGGTATTGGCCGCACATTTCAAAACTTGCAGGTGTTCGGCAAGCTTTCGCTGCGCGACAATTTGATTGCCGCTGCGCAAGAATTTCGGGGTACATTTTGGGGACGCGTGTTTGCTCCGCCTGACAATGGGGTCGGCGAACGGGCAGACGAAATGATTGAGCTGTTTCGCCTGCAACAGGTGGCGGATTTGCCCGCAGGCAGCTTGTCGTATGGTCAGCAAAAACTGGTCGACATTGCTATGGCGTTTATGCCCAAACCGCGTCTTGTGTTGCTCGATGAACCCTGCGCCGGGGTTAACCCGTCCCTCGTGGATGGTCTTCGCGAGTTATTGGTGACATTGAATAAAAAACAGGGCGGCAGTTTTGTGGTGATTGAGCACAACATGGACTTCGTGATGAAGCTCTGCCACCGCATTGTTTGCATGGTCGAAGGCAAAGTTTTGGCGGTCGGGAAGCCCGAAGAAATTCAAGGCAACCGCGCGGTGCTGGAGGCATATCTTGGCAACTAATCAGTCCAATGGATCGCTGATTGAATTTGACCGCGTTGTGGCGGGCTACACCCATCTGACCATTTTGAATGAGCTGACACTTGATGTGCGCAAGGGCGAAATCACGCTGCTGATCGGCCCTAATGGCGCGGGCAAATCGACGGTGCTGAAAACGTTGTTCGGTATGCTTACGCCTCGTTCTGGCGAGGTGCGAATGGCTGGCAAAGTGATCAACGGACGCACGCCGCGACAATTGTTGGGGGAGGGCATGGCCTTCGTTCCGCAAGGTCGCAATTTGTTTGGCTCGTTGTCGGTGCTGCACAATCTTGAACTCGGTGGTTTGCAACTGCCGGGCAAGGTGCTGAAGGATCGTATCGAAGAGGTCATGGCACTGTTTCCCAGGCTTCGAGAACGAATCGACACGCGGGCCGCATCACTGTCCGGTGGTGAGCAAAAACAGCTCGAAATCGGACGTGCGTTGCTGGTTCGTCCAGAGGTTTTGCTTATTGATGAACCGTCGATTGGTCTGGCACCAATCATTGTGCAGGACGTAATGCAACTCCTGCGACGCCTGGCTGATTCGGGCAAGAGCGTGCTGATGGTTGAGCAAAATGTACGCACAGCGCTCAAATATTCGGATCGCGCGCTGGCGCTGGAGATGGGGACTTTGGCGGTAGACAAGCCTGCGGCTGAATTGCTCAATGATCCCAACTTGAATCGATTGTTTTTGGGCGGTCACGCCAAAAAGTGACCTTGAATTGCCGCCGCACGTCAGTTCGCAGTAATCGGAATTTGACTTGATACGTCAGTTATTTTTTAATGTCCTGAGGAGGAAAACCATGAAACTTAAAATAAGCACCACCATCGCGCGAGCCATCGGCCTGACATTGGGCGTTGTCGCGGCAGCGTCATTCGCGCAAACCATCAAAGTTGCGCAGGTCGTAGAGCTTTCCGGCGGCGGCACCGCTGCGGGCAGCCAATACCGTAACGGCGCAAAGCTCGCCATCACCGAGATCAATGCAGCAGGCGGCATCATGGGCCGCAAAGTTGAAGTGATGGAAATGGACACGCAGTCGCAGCCCGCCATTGCCAAGGCGATGACGGTCAAGGCAATTGATGAAAAAGTCACGGCGATCTTCGGGCCTGTGTTCTCAGGCTCGATTCTGGTCAGCCAGACCGAAAGCCAGAAGGCGGGCATCCCGAACTTCACCGGCGGTGAAGCCTCGAACGTGACCGCGCAGGGCAACCCGTTTATCTTCCGCTCGTCGTTCAATCAGTCGATGGGCATGCCGAAAGTCGCCAACTACATGGCGACTGATTTGAAGGTGAAGTCGGTCGTCGTGCTCTTCGTCAACAACGATTTCGGCAAAGGCGGTCGCGATGCCATCGTCAAAGAACTCACCACTCGCGGCATTAAAGTTGCGGCCGACATCTCGACTGATCCCGGTCAGATCGACATGTCGTCCACCGTGCTGCGCGCCAAGCAGGCGAACGCCGATGCGTTGTTTGCGTACCTCAACGAAGAGGAGTCAGCGCGCCTGCTGAAAGAACTGCGCAAGCAGGGCTATGACAAGCCGCTGGTCGGCGAGACGACACTCATGGGCTCGAAAGTCATTGAGCTTGCGGGCACGGCGGCCAACGGCGTCCGCGGCCATGTGGGCTTAACCGCAGACGCGCCGATGTTCAAGGAGTATGGTGCCAAGTACGAAAAGGAATACAAGGCAAAGGCAGATCACAACGGCATCAAAGGCTACTTTTCGGCGTACATGCTGAAGGCTGCCATTGAAAAGGCCAAATCGACCGACGGCACTGCGATAGCTGCCGCCATCAAGAACGCGTGCTTCAAGGCGAAAGACCATCCTGGCATCCTGCTCGACGTGTGCTTCGACGACAAGGGTGACATTGATCGCGAGAGCTTTCTCGTGGAAGTCAAGGACGGCAAGCAGGTGGTGACCTCAACGTTGCCGATGCTGGTCAAGCGATAGGCTCCATCAGATCGTAAAAGGCTCGCTCTAGCGGGCTTTTTTTCGCCTGTAGGATCGCCCCAAAGCGCGATTTGACCTCAAAAAATCACAGGGGATCATGCCGGGAGGCGATTCAACCTCAAGTCATCGCGCCTTAAGGCGCTGCTACAAATGGCTGCATGATCGACAAATTTTTTGCAACCGTTGCTGACTGTCTCGCAGACGTTCCCGACGGCGCGAGCATCATGATAGGCGGTTTTGGCGGCGCGGGTATGCCGAACGAACTTATCGACGGGCTGATAACGCAGGGCGCCACGGATCTCACCATCGTCGCCAACAACGCGGGCAACGCGGAGTTCGGTCTGGCTGCACTGCTCAAAGCAGGCAAGGTGCGCAAAGTGATTTGCTCGTTTCCGCGACAGGCGGATTCTTATGTGTTCGACGGTTTGTATCGCGCAGGGAAAATCGAGCTTGAACTGGTGCCGCAGGGCAATTTGGCCGAACGAATTCGTGCAGCAGGCGCGGGCATCGGTGGTTTTTTCACTCGGGTGGGATTCGGCACCGAGCTTGCGAAGGGCAAGGAGACGCGCGAAATGAACGGGGAGATGTATGTGCTGGAGTCCCCGATTCACGCCGACTTCGCGCTTATCAAGGCCGAGCAGGGCGACCGCTGGGGCAACCTGACGTATCGATTGGCGGCGCGCAACTTCGGACCGGTGATGGCGATGGCGGCGACCATCACGATCGCCTCGGTGCATGACATTGTGGCGCTCGGTGCGCTCGATCCCGAGGCCGTCGTCACCCCCGGAATTTTCGCGCAACGCGTGGTCAAGATTGCGCGCTCGGTGACGGTTGCTTCCGGCTATAAGGCGGCATGATGGGCTACGTCAAACTCACGCGGGAACAGCTCGCCGCCCGCATCGCGCAGGACATGCCGGACGGCGCGTACGTGAACCTCGGCATCGGCATGCCGACGCTGGTGGCGAATTACTTGCCTGCGGGCCGCGAGATCATTCTGCAAAGCGAAAACGGCATCCTCGGGATGGGGCCTGCACCGTCCGCTGCTGCGGAAGATTTCGATCTCATTAACGCGGGTAAACAGCCGGTCACCCTGCTTCCCGGAGGTTCGTACTTTCACAGCGCTGATTCGTTTGCCATGATGCGCGCAGGGCATCTCGATATTGCCGTGCTCGGTGCGTTTCAGGTTGCAGCCAACGGCGATCTTGCGAACTCGCATACCGGCGGCAAGGACGATATTCCTGCGGTCGGCGGCGCGATGGACTTGGCTGTTGGAGCCAAGCAAACGTGGGTGATGATGGAGCACCTCACGCGAATTGGCGCGAGCAAGCTGGTTCAACGATGCACGTATCCGATCACGGGTGTGCGTTGCGTGAGCCGCGTTTACACGGATCTGGCAGTGATCGACGTGACGCCGAGTGGATTTAGTCTGGTTGAGGCCGTTTCAGGTTTGTCACGCGACGAACTTGAGGGACTTTCCAAGGTACAGTTCGTATAGTTTTTCGTCGCCCCTGCGAAGGCAGGGGCCTAGTACACCGTTTCACTAAAACCAGGACATGAAATCGCGTCTTTTTCCGCTATGCTGCGTTGCAAAATCTTGCCGTACTTCAATACGGCTGCGCTTTCGCGCCTTGCCTGACGAAAAAATCCATCAATTTCATTGGTCTCAATTTAAGTGAAACGATGTATTAGTGTCTTCCGCCGAGAGCCAATCTCCGTCCGAAAGTCGCTGGGTTCCTGCCTTCGCAGGAACGACGAATATTCAGTCCACTTTTTCTGTTAATTCACCATGACCAACGCCTACATCGTCGACGCTCTCCGCACACCTATTGGCCGCTACGGCGGCGCGCTGTCATCGGTGCGCACCGATGACTTGGGCGCGATTCCGATTCGCGCGTTGATGGCGCGCTACCCCAATCTTGATTGGGCGGCCATTGATGATGTGATTTACGGCTGCGCCAATCAGGCGGGTGAAGATAACCGTAACGTCGCGCGGATGGCTTCATTACTGGCAGGTTTGCCGCAAGTGGTGCCGGGTGCAACAATCAATCGACTGTGCGGTTCGGGGCTTGATGCGCTGGGCACGGTGGCGCGCGCGATCAAGGCGGGCGAAGCCCAGATGATGATTGCCGGTGGTGTAGAGAGCATGAGCCGCGCGCCGTTCGTGATGCCGAAAATGGACATGGCGTTTTCGCGCAACAACGCGGTGTACGACACCACCATCGGTTGGCGTTTCATCAATAAGCTGATGAAGGAAAAATATGGCGTTGACTCAATGCCGGAGACCGCCGAGAACGTTGCCACGGATCACAAGATCAGTCGCGACGCGCAGGACACGATGGCGCTCGCCTCGCAATTGAAAGCGGTCGCTGCGCAGAGGAGCGGCTTTTTCGACAGCGAAATCACGCCGGTCACCATCGCCCAGAAAAAAGGCGACGCGATTGTCGTGAGCAAGGACGAACATCCGCGCGACACCTCGCTCGAAGCGCTCGCCAAACTGAAACCGATCGTGCGCCCGGACGGCACCGTCACAGCGGGCAACGCGAGCGGTGTGAACGACGGTTCATGCGCCATCCTCGTGGCGTCCGAAGCCGCCCTCAAAACACACAACCTCACGCCGCGCGCGCGTGTGGTCGGCATGGCAACTGCCGGTGTGCCGCCGCGTGTCATGGGCATTGGCCCCGCACCGGCGACGCTTAAAGTGCTGGCGCTGACTGGGCTCTCCATCAATCAGATGGACGTGATTGAACTCAATGAAGCGTTCGCCGCGCAGGGCTTGGCTGTGCTTCGCGAGCTCGGCGTGGCTGACGACGACGCGCGCGTCAATCCCAACGGCGGCGCCATCGCGCTCGGCCATCCGCTCGGCGCGTCCGGCGCGCGGCTGGCGACGACGGCGGTGAATCAGTTGCACAGAACCGGCGGTCGTTACGCGCTTTGCACGATGTGCATTGGTGTTGGTCAGGGCATTGCCGTTGTGTTGGAGCGCGTCTAACCACTACCGACGGAAATGGTTAGACGCGGTGAAAGGCTCGCCTGATCACCGTCAACGTACGCGATGCGCCAGCGTTTCATTGTGTATCAGCTTTATGTCTATTTTGCCCATTGCGTATGGGCTAGCGCTACATTTGGTAAATAGTTGACTTTGTTAAAAAAATGCTGCTACCCCAATTAAAGTATGGAATGTAGCAAAAAGCTGTATAAGTTTTTCGAGCGCCACGTTGCTACAAGCGTGATTCGACCGCCGCTAAATTGGGCGCACCCAGGCGGCCACCGAACACTTCGCATTTCAGGCTGGCAGCCACGCAGGCGAAGCGGGCTGCTGATTGCGCAGACATGCCCCACGACTCGGCCAACACGTAGGCTCCATGAAAAACATCTCCAGCACCTAACGTGTCGACGGCGGCAACTGTTATGCCGCGCTCGTGAAATACCTCGCCTACTGTATCCCGCCAGAAAAAACCCTCCGCCCCTCGCGTGACGCCGATGAACGCGTTTGGCAGCGCCGCCTGTGCGCGTTCAAGCTGCGTGCGCACATCGGCCTCGCCAACCTGTGCAGCAAGGCCGGTTTCGCTGTACAGCACGTGGGTCGCTCGCTGCGCTAAGTCTTCAAGCACGCCGGGTGCGCCAATCTCGGCATCGAGGATGGCGGGAATGCCCGCCGCGCGCGCTGCATCCAGCGCTGCCGCTGCGCCCTCGGGCCAGCGAACTTCAGTCAGTAGCGCTGAAAAATCACCGCGTGTAATGCGCTCGACGGGCAGCCACGAGGCATCAACGGGTAGCGCAGGATCGTGGCGCGGAATGACGATGCGCTCGCCTTCGCCGTCGATGACCACCGTGCAGAACGAGCCTTTCACGCCTGCTACGTAGTGCACGTTCGAGCAGTCGAGGCCTGCTTCCTGCAGCGAGGCAATTGCGGCATGTCCGTTCGCATCGTCACCCACGCGCGCCCAGAATTCCGCACGGCCTCCGAGTTTCACAATGGCGCAGGCGGCGGAAGCGCTCATGCCGTCGCCGATCTGGGTGGCTTCGTCGGGGATGATCTTGGCGGATCCCTGAGGTAAGTGCGCGACGCGAAAGATGGTCGTCCATGCGCAGGCACCTACGCACAGGATGGGCTTTGTTGCGCTCATCGGCTGCGCTTCAATGCCGATTCCGGCAACATTAAGGCCAGCGTAAAGTCTGACATTTTCAAGATAACTCTCCTCTTGTCACCCGATAACTTTAATCGAAGCGCTCGCAAAGGGCGGCACGCACAGCGTCACTTCGTCACAGCAACCTTCGGGCTCGCAACATCAGCACGTGGTTTCGCACTTTTTACATACTTTTCCATCCACAAATTCGTTTCGTACAGCATGTGTGAGATCGATTCACGCGCACGGTACGCATGGCTTTCGTTGGGCAACATCACCAGCCGTGCCGTGCCGCCGAGGCCTTTTATCGCCTGAAACAAGCGCTCGCTCTGCACCGGGTAGGTTCCCGGATTGTTGTCCTGCTCGCCGTGGATGATGAGCAGCGCATCCTTGATTTTGTCGGCATAGTTGAACGGCGACATCGCGCTGTAGGTGCTCTGCGCCTTCCAGAAATTACGTTCTTCGGACTGAAAGCCGAACGGCGTCAGCGTGCGGTTGTACGCGCCCGAACGCGCAATACCCGCACGAAACAGGCGGGTGTGTGCGAGCAGGTTGGCGGTCATAAATGCGCCGTATGAATGGCCACCGATAGCAATGCGCTCGCGGTCAGCGACACCGCGCTTCACCACTTCGTTGATCGCCGATTCGGCGCTAGCGATGAGTTGCGGCAGAAAGGTGTCGTTCGCCTCTTTGCCGCCTTCGCCGACAATAGGCATCGATGGATTGTCGAGCACCGCGTAGCCCATCGCCAGCAGCGCTTGCGGTCGCCAAAAACTGATGCTGTTGAATCGATACGGGGAACCTGTGACCTGGCTTGCCGCGCTCGCGCTAGTGAACTCCTGAGGATAGGCCCACATCAACATTGGCAGCGGGCCGTCGCGTTTGGCGTTGTAATTGGGAGGCAAGTACAGCGTGGCCGTCAGATCAACGCCGTCGGCGCGCTTATAGCGAATTTGCTCCTTGCTCACGTTGGCTAATTGCGGCGTGGGATGCGGAAATTGCGTCAATTGCGTGAGCTGCGCGTCTTTTGCTTTAGTCAAATCTCGCACGAAAAAATTGGTCGGTTCGGTCGGCGATTCGCGAGTGGAGAACAGCCGCTTTCCTTCGTTGTCTAGCAGGGCAATCACGTCTTCAAACACCGGTGCTTCCGAGCGAAATAGGCGATCCTTTTTCTTGCTGCTGAGATTCAAGCGATCAATAAACGGACGATCACCTTCGGACGACGCGCCCGCCCCATCGAGAAAGATAGATTCGTTATCGGGCGCTAGCAATAGGCGCGTGTGGCCCGAGTCGTCCATCGTTGTTTGCGGCGTGCCCGGATCGTTGTAGCGATCTTCGCTTGAAAAACTTGCAATCAAATCCACAGATGTGGTCGGTACATCTGGCGCAATCCGCCACGTCTTGACGGCGCGTGTTTTCCACCAATATTCGGAGATCAAGGCTAGGTCACCACGCGCCCACAACGCACCCTGATAACGTGTTGCGAGCTTGATCAATGCACGCGGTTTGTCAGTGAACGGCGCTGACTGCGTCAACACCACATCGCGAAACTCCACCACCTTCGCTGGATCGCCACCGTCCTGCGCCTCAGCCCACACCAGAGTCGCCAGCTTGTCGGCGCGCCAAGCGATGTCGCGCACACCCGTACCCACGGAATCGTAGCCTGGCGGCAAACCTTCTTCCAGCGGCAATTTGGCGACGGTATGAATTACCACACCGGATAAATTGCGAACCTCAATCCGTCGCGGAAAAGATCGCGACGACACCATGTACGAATAAGGACGCTCAATCGCCTGAGTTAATACATGCTTGCCATCCGGTGCCGTACTGATGCCCAAGAATCGGTCTGGCGTGCCAATCGTTGTGGTCTTGCCGTCCAATGCAACCAGCGCCGGTTGCACCAGCGTGTAGTGATCAAAAACGGCAGCGTCACTTTCGTTTTTGAGCAAGTCTTGCAACGTGACCACTTGCTTCACGCCACCACCGGGAACCGCGTCTTGACTGTTCGGTCCGGCAGGAATGATCGTCGCGGCGGGTGTCGCGCCTTGTGCGGCAGGACGCAAGCGCACCAGCAGCGAGCGACTGTCCGGCATCCACGAAAAACCGCGACCGTAAACGGTGTTGAGCGGTACCGCAGAAATTTTTCGCGCTGATTTCCCCGCGATGTCGACGGCCCACAATTCAACGCTGGTGTCAGCCACATGCGTGAACGCTAGCGAGCGCTGATCCGGCGACCACGCCATATCGGCGAGGCGCAGATTCTGCGGCAACCCAGTCAGGCGAATCTCCTTGCGCGTTGCGATATCAAACAGCCACACATCTTCGCCGAACGAAAAACGACTTTGGCTGTAAGTGCGCGGATTGATGCGCAGCCCTGCGAGCTTTAACTCGGGCTGCGCCACTTCGCGAATGCTCGGCAGCGTCGGCGTCTTGACCATCGCGGCTAAATCGCGTCGCGGGCTCAGGTTGACCGCCGGCGCGCGTACCTGTTCAACGATGGCCTGCAGCGGCGCGGGCGGCGTTTTGTAGCTTGTCGCGTCTTGCGCAGCGGCGGCCGTGTTGAGTACCGCTGTGCCAAAAACGGTGGCTGTCACGGCCATCGCGAAACGCGGCATGAAGGATGCACAAGACATGAAAAGTTTCCTAAAAAAATGGATTGCGTTCGTGTGCGACATGAAGTCTGTATACAAAGACGGATTGGTGACAATTTTGCCGCCACGACGGTTACGACTTATGCGCGGCCATCGCGCGCCAGCACGCCGCGATGCGCGGGTGGAATGCCCGACGCGAACACAACGCCCCCGCTCACCAGCAATGCCGAGATGCCAAATGGCACCACAGCAGCGCCGAACGCCAGCGGCACCACCACCGAGCAACTGTTGCTCAACACCGAGCGCAGTCCCACCGCTTCGCCACCACGGCCGGGTGGTGCTGCCGCATGCAATAGCGACAACATATTCGGCTGGCTCATGCCCACCGAACATCCAAATAGCAGGCCCAGCGCCATCAGGGCGGGCGCTACGCTTGCCCACGGCAACAAACAAAAAACCAGCACCACCACGCACACGGACGCGCGAAGAATCTGCCACTCGTTAGCGCGTTGCGACAGCCACGGCATCGCGGCACGCGCGGCAAATGTGCCCAATGCGAATAGCGAGAACACCGTCCCGATCACCGAGGCCGAATAGCCCAATCGCGTGCCCAGCACAGGCAGCATCACGATGAACAAATCCCAGCTTGAAGCCATGATCATGTTCACCCAATAGATGCGTCGCATCTCGGGTGTGGACAACAGGTCAAGCACGCGTGGCTTTACTTGCACTTCGCGCGTCGCGTTTTCTTCGTTGATTGCGACTTCCGCTTCCGGGTCGGCGTACGGTCGTGGCAGCTGGCGCGTCTTGGTTAGTACCAACCACGCTGCAATACAGGCAACTGCGGCAAGCATCGCAAACGCCGCACGAAAACTCAACGCATCAATCAGCAATCCGGCAATAAAAGGTCCAATCGTGCTCGATGCGGAATGGCCGAGCGCAAACCAACCGAAGTTTGCCAGTCGCTCGGATGGGCTCGCAGTCGCCACCAAATGCCCAACCGTGTGTTGCGCCGCGACCGAGAGAATGTTGAAGCCGCACCCAATGGTGACCGCCGTCATCAACAGCGTTGGCACCGTCAGATACGCCACGGGCAGCCACGCGCCCAACACAATCAAAGCCACCCCCAACCGCATCACGCGGCCTGCGCCGACACGATCCACCCAGCGGCCAATCGATAGCGAAGTCAATACCGGAATGATCGAGAACAGCGCCATGAACACGCCCACCAGATATTCCGCCCCGTTGGTTTTCAGGATGTACAGCGAGCCCGTGAGACGTCCACCCGACAGGGCCATGTGGGCCGTCAGATTGATGAAAATTAGCGGGAGAAGAAACGGCGGAAGGCGGGGGACGAACGATGCAAGCACGCACCCATTTTAAGTGCACTCAGCGCCGACGAAGTCGCAGGGCGCTCAGTGCGGCAACTTTCCACGAGCGTCATTTTCGCATTTTGCCGTGTGCTCTGACACGGAGACGGGAACCTGCACCGGGCGTTTAGCCAGCGGGCAATTTGGGAGCCATCTCGCGTTGTAGGAGCGGCCTTGGCCGCGATTCCAGCCCTGCATTAGCGATGAACTTCGCGCTTAGAGGCGCTCCTACAAATCCAAACACCGAAACGTCTAACCCTTGCCACCCGGAATCTTGATCGGAGGCAAACCGCCTTTGGTTGTTGCTGCGCCGGTTGCCGGCGTCTTGGCCGCTTTGGGTTTTTTCTTCTCTTTATTGCTGCGTATCTGACCCTTAGACATGATGATTTCCTTTGCTGTGGGTGACCGAAATTAGGTGTAAGGTTTATACCACTTCACCATCCAAACCTGTAGGCGCGGCTCTGCCGCGACATGCAAGTGAGGTGACGCAGGTGACGGATGTGACGAAGGTGACAAGCGTCGGCCTACCTTCGTCACCTCCATCGCCTATGTCGCTGGCTATCCCGTCGTGGCATAGCCTTTAGTCCTGAGCCGGTCGAAGGGCGCTCCTACAATGACAGTGCTTCCACCACGCGTTTCCTTCGTGCCCCAACCGACCTCAGCGCTTCAAGTCCTCAACACCACCTTCGGCTACCCGAGTTTTCGTGGTCCACAGGCTGACATCATCGAGCACATTGAGTCGGGTAACGACGCCCTCGTGCTCATGCCCACCGGCGGCGGTAAATCGCTGTGCTACCAAATCCCAGCGTTGACGAGGAACGGCGTAGGCATCGTGGTCTCACCGCTCATCGCGCTGATGCAGGATCAGGTTGATGCGCTGCACACGCTGGGCGTGACAGCGGCATTCCTGAATTCGTCGCTCACAGGCCAGCAAGCCAATGCCACCGAACGCCAAGTCCGCGATGGTGAAATAAAACTGCTCTACGTGGCACCAGAGCGCCTGCTGACGGAGCGGTTCCTCGAACTCCTCGACGAACTGAAAGAACACAACCAGCTTGCCCTGTTCGCTATCGACGAGGCACACTGTGTATCGCAATGGGGCCACGATTTTCGCTCGGATTACCTCGCGCTCTCCGTGCTGGCAGAACGCTTTCCCGGTGTGCCGCGTATCGCGCTCACGGCCACCGCTGACGGGCTCACCCGCACCGAGATTCGCCTGCGCTTACACATGCAGGACGCCCGCGAATTCGTCTCCAGTTTTGATCGCCCGAACATCCGCTACCTCATCAGCGAACGGGTGAACGAGCGGGAGCAGTTGCGTGCGTTTTTGCGTGAACATGCCGGCGAGGCGGGCATCGTGTATTGCCTGTCGCGCAAAAAGGTGGATGCGACGGCCGAATGGCTCAACGCCGAAATGACCAAAGCGCTGCCTTATCACGCGGGCATGGATCAGGACGTACGCCGCCGCAATCAGTCGCGCTTTTTGCGCGAAGAGGGCATCGTGATGGTCGCAACTATCGCCTTCGGCATGGGCATCGACAAGCCCGACGTGCGCTTCGTCGTCCACCTCGATCTGCCAAAAAGTGTCGAAGGCTATTACCAGGAAACAGGCCGCGCCGGACGCGATGGCGACGACTCCGAAGCGCTGATGATTTATGGCCTTGCCGACGTGGTGCAACAGCGCCGCTTCATCGAAATGAGTGACGCCAACGACGACTTCAAGCGAGCCGGCCGTGCCAAGCTGGAGGCACTGCTCGGCCTGTGTGAGACCACCGCGTGCCGTCGCGGACGGCTGCTCTCATATTTTGGCGAACTGCAACCCGAGGGCTACGCCTGCGGCAACTGCGACACCTGCCTGAGCCCGCCGAAAATGTGGGATGCAACCGAGCTCGTGCGCATGGCGCTCTCCGCGATTTATCGCACCGGGCAGCGGTTTGGTGCGACCTACGTCATCGAAGTGTTGCAAGGCAAAACCACCACGCAGATCAAGGAGCGCGGCCACGACACCTCGCCCGTTCACGGCATCGGCAAAGCACATGATGAGGCCGCATGGCGCAACGTGTTCCGCCAGATCGTCACCCACGGCTGGGCTGAAATTGATGTGACCGCCTACGGCGCGCTGCACCTCACCCCCGCCGCCCGCCCCGTGCTACGCGGCGAAGTCCCCGCCATGCTGCGCCAACAACTCGCCGTCACCGCAACGACGAAGGCGGCAAAGGCCAAGCGCGGCGCGAAGGCTGTGACAGGGAAAGACGGAAAAGTAGAAGCGCCACTAACGCCAGCAGACGAAGTGCTCTACGAAGCGCTAAAAGGCTGGCGAATAGACATCGCCAGACAAGAAAACGTCCCCGCGTTTGTCATCCTGCACGACAGTGTACTGCGCGAAATCGCACGCTCGAAGCCGAAGGATAAGGTCGCGCTTACGGCTATTAGCGGGATTGGGGAGAGCAAGCTCTTGCAGTTTGGGCAAGGGATTTTGGAGATCGTTGCCGCAGGGTAGGGCGGAACGCTTGCCATTCCGCCGAAATTGCTCCATCTTGTCTTACTCTCACCCAAATAGCCTTGCAACGATGATGGAGAAGTATGAACCGTGAAAAAAGCAAGAAGAAAATGAGCATGGAGTTGCAGGTTGAAAGTGACGGCACCCGTTACTCACTTAAACCACACACAGTTGTCCCCTTGGACGCTCGCGACTTGTGGCGGTTACGAGACGATGTAGCCTCGTCATTCGTAATGAACGTTATTGCCACTAACGCCTTAAAAGACGGGCTGTTCCAACAAGGCGAGTTCAACGCAAAAGTTACCCTCGGCATCAAAGAAAACATTGGTCCGGTCGCCTTGATACGAGGAGGATGGTTACCAATGCCGTTCGCTGTTGGTTCCGCATTTCTTCTCGACCGAAACGTAATGTCTGCGCTGCGAAATTTCCATCGACCGCCCTCGGTCGCCAATGGTGCAGGCGACCGCTGGTGGTTGCGTTTTTTTGAGGACACCTCCGTTGTGATGAGCCCGCTCCCATTTGCCTGGGAAGGCGGGTATCGTCGTGCGCAGTCGTTTGAGGAATTTTCCAACTCGTTTGAAGCGGGAGTGAGCGAGCTTCGCAGTGCATTCCCCTCGGCGATTGTGAAACAAGTCAGTACTGACCAGCTTACCCGACTGTTTCAAATCATTGCGAGTACAAAGGACAATGAGGAGCGGGAAATAGACTTTCTCATGAGTGCTATTCCGCTTATCTTGGATCGCGTTTCTTCGAACAGGAGCGCTGACGTCTTTATAGAAGGCCTTCAACTCGTCGATTCCGTTGGCATCGAACGATCATCGCTCGTCGTCTTGGCCGTCATCTCATGCTTGCACGAGGATCCTCATGGGAAGACCTATGGCGTGGGACGAAATCTGTTAAAGCCAAAGAAGATGTATAGCGTTTTTGACGCGTTTAACGCCGTGTCAGATCTACGCCATCTTGAACAGTGTTGCATTCTGCAGTCAGCATTCCCGAATGAACGGTATGCGCTCGCAACTTGCGATGTCGCAGTTGCATCATTTTGGAGTGCCCTCCGCCTCAGATTCGTCTGTCTCACTTCGACCGGCAAAGCTATCCTCGAATTTGAGTTGGCCTACGAACTCGTACCACGATGTTCCAACGACCAGCGGCGCGAATTACTGCGGGCAATTGGAGCAAAAGAGCCGAACGGTCACAGTTGATTCTTAGTATGCGGCCAGAGTCTTTGGTGTCATACGCCCGCGGCTGTATGCGACTTGAGCCAACCCTTAGCCGCGTTATCGACACGCGCTTGTCAGCCTTCACCCGTGTCGCATAAGCGCTGAACCACTTGGGCGAAAGACGAATCGTGATGCGCTCCTTGGTCGGTGTCTTTTGCGGGCCGCAGACGCTGAGCCTTTTCAGCAACGTTTCGGGCGGCGCATATTTCGCGTTCTGAAAACTAAAGTGGACCTCATTGTCAAGACAACTTTGAAGTTAATTTAAGTTGTGCATTCAGTGTGATGTGCAGCTGCACAGACTCTGCGCGCGGATATTTGTCAATGATGAGGGCGCCGCCGCCACTGCCTGCGTCATTTCAAGGGTGATGCTGCGGCTCTGGATGCAGCCAGTCGTTTTCTGCGCTATGTTTATACGGACAGACGGCTGTCGTCTACCGAGTTAACCAAACTAAAGCCCACACAGGTGAAGGCTTGGGGTGCGGCGTGGGCGGCCCGCCCCGTTACCGTGGGCTGTGGTGAAAACGGGAAGGCGCGTCTCCGTTCGGACAGCGCGCTCAATCGCGATATGACCTGCTTCCGCGCCGCGTTAAATTTGGCAACGGAAGAGGGGTTTGTGAATAGTGATTTCGCGTGGAAGGCGGCGCTTGAACCCCATCACCAACGCAGAAAAATCGCGCGAGGGGTATCTCGATGCGACGCAGCGTAAGGCGTTTATTGAAGCCGCTGGCGGCGCGCTCGGAGAATTTCTTGGCGGCTTGTCGCGCGTGCCACTGCGCCCTGATGCTCTGGCTGCCTTGCGCGTTGGTCAGTTCGAAAAGCGACTGAATGCCCTCACGATTGGTAAAGACAAATCGGGTCGTGACCGCAAAATCGTGCTGCCCGATTCGACGGCAGCATTTTTTGGCCGCTTAACCAAAAGCAAGCTCCCAACCGCGGCGTTGTTCACCCGTGACGACGGTAAGGAGTGGGACAAGGACGCGTGGAAAGGTCCCGTCAAGAAAGCAGCCGCGGCGGCTGAACTGCCACCTTCAACAACCGCGTACACCTTGCGCCATTCCGTCATCACCGACCTCATTCATGGCGGCTTGGATACGCTGACGGTCGCGCAACTTTCGGGCACCAGCCTCGCGATGATCGAAAAAAACTACGGCCACCTCACGCGGGAACAGGCCACCGCTGCCTTGGCGCGCTCGCCATGTAGCGACGCGTTGCACTTCAGTCGCTAAGCTGCCAGTTTGCATTCACTGACTGGTTGCACAGGCTGAATATAATTACACATATCGTGCGCCGCGCGTACGTGTTTCGACAGCCATGTAAAGTGCAAATACCACCTGAATATTTGATGCGCGATCCTAACCTGATCGCCGATCTTAGCGTCACGCGCGTTGCCGTTCGTGAACTGTGCGATTTCAGCGCTCGCGCGGGTGATCTCGATCTGCGATTTGGCATGTTCCCAAATGCGCGCGAGGGTGTGGCCGGTCATCTGGTCGTGGTGAGCCGACGAGGAGCAGACTACAAAAGCGAAGTAACGCTTAAGACTGCGTTCGGCAACCTACTCGTTTCGGGTCGTGCGGACGGTTACGACGCCACACGACATCGTCTCGAAGAAATCAAAACATTCCGGGGTGACTTGGAGAGGCAGCCCGCGAACCAGCGACATTTGCACTGGGCGCAGCTGAAAGTTTACGGTTCGATTCTTTGTGAGCGTGATTCGCTGGCGGACATTACGCTCGCGCTTGTTTATTTCAATATTGACACGCAGCAGGAATTCCCCTTAGAGCAGCGCTTCACTGCCCATGCGCTGCGAGACTATTTCGTTGCGATGTGCGGGAGCTACTCGCAGTGGGCGCAGCAGGAGCGCGCGCATCGTGCCAGCCGCGACGCATACCTGTCAACCTTGGCCTTTCCTCATGAGGACTTTAGAGCTGGTCAGCGTGAATTGGCGGTCGCAGTTTTTCGCGCCGCTCGCGCTGGCGCGAGCCTGCTTGTTGAAGCGCCTACGGGAATAGGAAAATCCATCGCGACGCTCTACCCGATGCTCAAGGCGATGCCGGTGCGCAAGCTGGACAAGGTGTATTTTCTTTCGGCGAAGAGTTCGGGTCGGCTGTTGGCGACGGAAGCGCTAGCAAGGTGCAGCGCTGCAAAAAGTGACCCGACCGACTCAGTGCAGGGGCACGCTGCTATTCGGGTCGTGGAACTTGTGGCAAAAGCGAAGGCTTGCCTTTATCCTGGTAAGGCGTGTACCGGATCGACTTGTCCGCTCGCCGCTGGCTTTTTTGATCGACTGCCGGTTGCGCGTACAGCGTGGATACAGAGCCACGCGAGTGAGGCGCACGCGGTAACTACAGTAGCGCGGGACCATGACGTATGCCCGTACTACTTGGCACAGGAGCTCGTAAATTGGGCAGATGTTGTCGTCGCTGACTACAACTATTATTTCGACAGCAGTGCGTCTCTGTACAGCGCAATGGTTGAGCGTGAATGGCGGGTCGGCGTGCTGGTTGACGAGGCGCATAACTTGATCGAACGCGCACGCGCGATGTATTCAGCGGAGTTGAAATTATCGAACGTTGAAGCACTACGGCATGGGGTGCCTGCGCTGAAACGTACTTGGTCGCGGTTGATTCGAGTGTGGAAAAGGTTGCAGCTATCTGACGCTGATAGTTATCGGGTATTAAAGGACACACCGACCAAGTTCTTGAATGCACTGCAAAAAAGTAGTGAAGAAGTAGGTGACCACCTCGCGGAACATGCCGACGCGGCAGCGCCCTTGCGCGACTTTTATTTCGCCGCAATGCATCTGCTTCGGCAGGCCGAGACATTAGATGAGAACAGCGTGTTTGATCTCACTTGCACTACGAAACGCACCGCACGCATTGATGCCGAACTGGTACTGCGCAATGTAATCCCAGCGCCGTACATTGGTCCACGCCTCTCATCTTCAGACAGCGTGGTGCTATTTTCGGCTACGCTAACGCCGGTCGATTTTTACCGTGGCATGCTTGGGCTTCCAGAGCATGCGACTGTGTTGCAGGTTTCATCGCCCTTCGACAGCACACAATTGAGCGTCACGGTTGAACGCCACATCTCCACGCGGTATCGCGACCGAATCGATTCACTGAATGCCATTAGCCGGTTGATGGCGACGACACAAAAACATAAACCGGGAAACTATCTCGCATTCTTCAGCAGTTTCGAATACCTTGAACTAGCAGCAAATGATTTGCACAATTGCTATCCGCATCTGGCGCAGTGGCGTCAAACTCGTGACATGACGGAAGCCGACCGGCAGACATTTGTGCAGTCGTTTGTTCCCGATGGCGTTGGTATCGGGTTCGCTGTTTTAGGTGGCGCTTTCGGTGAGGGCGTCGATTTGCCTGGAACTAAACTCATCGGCGCGTTCATTGCCACGCTCGGCCTACCCCCGATCAATCCCGTCAACGAGACATATCGCCAACTTATTGAGCGGAAGTTCGGCAACGGCTACGAATGCACTTACACCTACCCCGGTATTCGGAAGGTCGTCCAAGCCAGCGGGCGTGTCATACGAACACTGAGCGACAAAGGAACACTGCACTTAATGGATGATCGTTTTACGACGAGCGAAGTACGCCGATTGCTCCCCGCGTGGTGGTTCGTCGCGGCGTAAAGCTTTTGATGTGACGCGCGCTCCGAACCGGCGCGCAGCGCTATAGCAGTTGACTTTATGGTCCTGTCTGATCATATGACGGCTGGGAAGGCAGAGCTATAGTCGCGTCAATATGTTGTCACGTAAGGTGATGTCGAATACAGAAAGTGAACGCGTATTTTGTGCGGCACCGACGTGCGCCCACAAGTCTGATCAACTTCGTCACGCGAGCTTACACAGCCAAGCTTGTGTGTAGGATTCGCCAGCCGATTTTTTGCCTCGGGCGGTAACGACTTCGGTGCCATGAAGCAGCAGTCCGTCAGCATTCACGTTTAACAGTCGTGCGCCGTTGAGAATCGGAATGATGAGTTGGTCAGAACCCGTCGCAAATAGCTGTGCCACGAAGATCGTAAGCTCGACGGTGGGTGCGCGGACACGCAGCTCATAGATAAGCCGCCCGAGCTTGGGCGAATTCTGCTGCGCGGCATGTTTTTCCAGCCGAACGCCGTAGTCATAGAGTCGATAGACTTTGCAACGCATGGCTTAACGCGGAAGTTAGATGAGTTGTCAGGATCAGCGACATATACTGTAATAATATACAGCACATGTCGCCGTTCTAACTATGCATCCCATCCTTCAACAACTGATCGCACAAAACCCGTCGCTGCAAGCCTCGTTGCCTACTCATATCGGGGCGGATGGTGTTGCGGCAGCAGGTATCGGCACGGGCTATCAAGCGCTTGACGACTACTTGCCGTGGCACGGCTGGCCTACGGGGGCGATGACCGAGATCCTGACAGATACGGTTGGCTGCGGTGAATTGTCGCTGTTATTCCCTGCCATGGCACGGCTCAGTCACGAGAAACGCCCCATTCTGTGCATCGGCGTACCGCAGACGCTATTTTCCCCAGCGCTGCGGCAAGCAGGCATTGATGTCAGTCGGATTTCTCAGCTTAATCCTGCGCCAACCGTCAAGCAGTTCGCAGACAACCTCTGGTCGACCGAACAAGCGTTAAAAACCGGCATATCCGGCATGGTCGTGTTGTGGAGTCCACCGCGGGCGAACACCGCCATCGAATCGATGCGTCGCCTGCACTTGGCGTGCTTGGGCCGTGACACGCTGTTGATCCACTTTCGGACGACGGGTTGCATGGCGCAACCGTCACCGGCATGGTTGCGCCTCAACTACAGCGTCAGCGATACGCAGGTTCGGTTGCGGGTGCTTAAGTGTCGCGGACAATCGTTAGCGCCGCCGTTGATCTGTCTGGATCGCGCGGCTGTTCAACCGATGCTGTTTGCGCACTTGGCTGCGCGCCTGCAATTGAACACGGCAGTCACCACTGGGCATTTCGTCAAACCCAAGAATCCGATGATTGACAGTTCGGTTGCGGTCACTACACAAGCACGCTCAGCTACGTCTAGTCTGGCTACGCCGACCGCTAGCCGTTTCTCGCACTGATGCCATTGGCGTTGCCGTCAAGACGTTGCCATGTGGCTTGCTTTCTATCTCCCCTCGCTGCCGCTACAGGCGTTCTCTCGATCATTGATTGAGTCCGCTCCGGTGGCGATCTTTGAACGAGATGCACGACGTAATCGCATCGTCGCCCGCAATCAGAAGGCCGCACGCTTGGGTATTGAGGTTGGCCAGTCACTAGCTGAGGCCAACGCGCTGACCGAAACACTGGTTTCGCTGGTGCGCGAACCGCTGCGCGAAACGGCATTACTGCAACGAGTCGCTGAGCAGACCAGCCAACTAACGCCGAATGTCCATATCGACGAGCAGTTCGGCGTGTTGCTGGAAATTAGCGCCTCCGTGACGTTATTTGGGGGCTTGGCGGCGTTGCAGCGACAGGCGCAAGCCATCGCAGCCACCATGAGCTTGCGCGCGCATGTCATCGTTGCGCCGACCGCCAGCGGTGCCAGGTGGTTGGCGCGTGCGCACCGGCAATTGATCGTTGAGCGAAACATCGGCGAATGGCTGGACGATCTGATGCTCGACTGCGCCGATTTACCAGCGGATGTGCTTGAAGCACTTCGAGCGCTAAATCTGCATCACCTCGCAGCCGTGCGCAATATCCCCGCCGCTGCCCTCGGCAAACGGTTCGGCAAATCCTTGCCACTGCTACTGGGTCGCGCCTATGGAGAATGCAACGAAGCACTTCCGTACTGGCAACCGGTGGTGCGTTTTAGTGAAACGGTGGAATTCCCTGATCTGGCGCGGGAGCAATCGCATTGGATGCCAGGCGTTGAACAACTGCTATTCCGACTCCAGAACTTCTTGCGCGGTCGTGCGGCTGCCACGCAAGCGATTCTGATTCGTTTTCAGATGGGCACACTGCGGCATACCGAGTTTGCACTGCAAGCAGCCCACGAAACCCATCAAGCAAGTGACTGGTTAAGACTCTTCAACGCCCGCATTGAGCGCTTGCCGATACCGCATGAAGTGTCGGGTATCGAGTTGTCCTGCGAGCGCATCGAAGCCATGCGTTTTATGGAGCTGGATTTCTTTGATCGCACCCGGGAACGTGACCGCGAATGGGATGCACTCACCACGCTCATCAAACTACGTCTCGGTGACACCGCATTGCAACCCGCGAACGACAATGCCTGCGCGTTACCGGAAACACCGCTACTCACCGGAGATTCCGCAACACGCGCCGACGCACTGCGTCCCTCGTTGTTGTTTGACCCGCCACGCGCGCTTTCGAATCGTGAGGTTACCGCGTTTACGGCCTCGTTCCCGATCCGCTATCCCGACCGTATTCAGGAGCAGTGGGTGCCGCAGTCGGATCGTGACTACACCACGCGCGACTACTACATCGCACGCACACCGGATCAGCGGATGCTGTGGGTGTTTCGTGAACGGCTGCACAACGAATGGTTTCTGCAAGGGCTTTTCGCATGAACGGGAGACACTGAATCATGTTGCCGGTCTATGCGGAGCTGTATTGCCAGTCAGCGTTCAGTTTTGGGGTGGGGGCGTCGCAGCCAGAAGAACTGGTGCGGACGGCGCATGCGCTCGGTTATCGGGCGCTGGCGATCACCGATGAATGTTCATTGGCCGGTTCGGTGCGGGCGTATCTGGAATGGATGGAGCTGAAACAAGGGGAGGAGTTTTCGCATCCGGCTTCACTGCATCTGATTACCGGCGCGAGCTTCAAACTCGACGGTCATGTGCTGATTTTGCTAGCGCAGTCGCGTGAGGGGTATGGTGCGCTGACCGCCTTGATCACGGTCGCCCGCCAACGTAAAGGCAAAGGCGAGTACCGGTTAGAACTCGACGACCTCAAACCCCTCGTCGATTGCTTTGCGATCATCGTGCCTCGCTTGTCAGATACGCCTGCTGTCGCGACCACAACGCCTGCCAAGCGGGTGAATCCACTCTTCGCGAAGCCGGTTACTGCGGACGAACTGATTGCGTCGGTCAAGCACTTGTCACCATGTCTGGGCTACTCCCGGTTGCTCACGTCGACGGACGCATTGCGGTTCAGTGAAACGGTAGAGTTGGCAACCCAGCATGAGCTGGGTATCACCGCTTGCGGCGACGTGCTAGCGCATGACAAGACGCGACAGCCCTTGCACGACATCTTGACGGCGGTACTGCACAAGACGACCGTCGACCAACTGGGACCGCTGGCGCAACAGAACGCGGAACGCAGCTTGCGACCGTTGAACATGTTGGAGCCACTGTATCCGGTGAGCTTGATGCTGACCAGTGTCGACATCGCAGACAGTTGCTCGTTTACGTTCGCCGAACTCAAATATGAGTATCCCCAGGAGATCGTGCCACCCGGCTACACGCTGGCGAGCTACCTGCACAGCGAAACGTATGCCGGTGCCAAACAGCGCTACGGCGACACTACCCCTGATACCGCCGTTGCGCTAATCGAGAAAGAGTTGGCCCTGATCGCGGAGCTCAACTACGAAGCGTACTTTTTGACGGTGTACGACATCGTCAAGTTTGCACGGTCAGAGAACATTTTGTGTCAAGGGCGGGGTTCAGCGGCGAACTCTGCGGTCTGTTACTGCCTGCACATTACGGAGGTTGATCCGTCGCGCATGAGCATGTTGTTTGAGCGTTTCATCAGCAAGGAGCGGAATGAGCCGCCGGATATTGACGTGGATTTTGAGCATCACCGGCGTGAAGAGGTCATTCAGTACATCTACCGCAAGTACGGTCGTGACCGTGCAGCACTCTGCGCGGCGGTAGCGAGCTATCGGCCTAAGAGTGCGATGCGGGATGTTGGCAAGGCGCTCGGCTTCTCGCTCGATCAGGTTGACCGTATCGCCAAGAATTTGGCGTGGTGGGATCACGGTGCGGATATTGAGAAGCGGTTGGCAGAATTGGGGTTTGACACCCAGATAAAACGTGTCAGGCAGTTGGTACTGTACGCACGCATGCTGCTCGGCTTTCCACGCTATCTGTCGCAGCACCCCGGTGGCTTTGTGATTGCGCGCGGACGGTTGGATCATCTGGTGCCCATCGAGAATGCGCGCATGCCGGATCGCACGGTGATTCAGTGGGACAAAGACGATATCGATGCGCTCGGGTTGATGAAAGTCGATGTGCTTGGCTTGGGTATGTTGTCATGCATCCGCAAGGCATTGGAAATGGTCAGCACGCAGTTGCAACGCCCCTTTGCCTTGCAAGACATCCCCGCAGAGGACTCGGCGGTGTACGACATGCTGTGTCGCGGTGAAAGTACCGGCGTCTTTCAGGTCGAGTCCCGCGCGCAGATGAACATGCTGCCGCGACTCAAGCCACGCAGTTATTTCGATCTGGTGATTGAGGTGGCGATTGTGCGACCGGGGCCGATTCAGGGCGGCATGGTGCATCCGTATTTGAAGCGACGACAGGGCATTGAGAAAGTCAGTTATCCGTCGGCTGCCGTGGAAACCGTACTCAAGCGGACGCTGGGGATTCCAATTTTTCAGGAGCAGGTGATGCAGTTGGCGATGGTCGCGGCGGGCTTTAGTGCGGGCGAAGCGGATCAGCTGCGGCGTGCGATGGCGGCTTGGAAGCGTAAAGGTGGACTGGGGCATTTGAAAGACAAACTCACGGCGGGGATGCTGGCCAACGGCTATACCGACGAGTTCGCAGAATCCATCTACAAGCAGATTGCGGGTTTCGGCACGTATGGATTCCCCGAGTCGCATGCGGCTAGCTTTGCGCTGCTGGTGTATGCGTCGGCTTGGCTCAAGCACTATCACCCGGCAGCGTTTTGTTGTGCGCTGTTGAACAGCTATCCGATGGGGTTCTATTCGCCGTCGCAGCTCACGCAGGACGCGCGGCGAAATGGCGTGATCGTCTTGCCCATCGACGTGATGCTGAGTACGTGGGAGAGTCACTTGGTGCCGGTGCCACAGAGTGACGGCGCGAAGCAACCGATGTTGCGTTTGGGGTTACGTTTGGTCACTGGGTTGTCGAGCGACGGTGGCGCACGCATCATCGTGGCGAGAGCGCAGCGCCAGTTTAGCGGTGTGCGTGATCTGACCACGCGCGCACTACTGGATCGGAAGGATGCGGATGCGCTCGCCGGAGCCGATGCATTGTCAGGTTTGGCGGGTGATCGTATGCGAGCGCTGTGGACAGCCGGTGCGGTGGCGATTGCGGATTTGCCGCTAGCACCGAGCAATGACACGTTAGACGAGGTGCCGCTGCATTCGCTCAATGTGGGGCAGGAAGTGCTGGCGGATTATCGAAGTACCGGCCTCACGTTACGTGCGCACCCGATGTCGCTGGTGCGGTCGCAATTGAAGGGCACGTATCGCGCTGCTGATCTGGCGAAAGTCACATCAGGGCGGCGCATTCGTGTAGCTGGCATTGTGACTTGTCGGCAGCGACCGGGCACGGCGAGTGGCGTCACGTTCGTCACGCTGGAAGATGAGACAGGAAACACCAATGTTGTAGTGTGGCGTGACCTAGCTGAGAAGGAGCGCATTCAGCTCTTGTCATCGCGCTTGATGGTTGTTTACGGCACGCTGGAGCATCAGGGGCCGGTAACGCATTTGATGGCGGAGCATTTGGAGAACGCTTCACATTTGTTGGCGGGGTTGAACGTGGGTAGCCGGGATTTTCATTAACCTAATCCGGGGCCGCAGTGGTCAGTAGGAAGTTTGGTTACCATGACGTGTCATCGCCCACATGGCGACCGCTTACCGACGTGCCAATCTCGCTACCAACCACCGCTGCCAGGCTCGCCCTTGAATGGCCCGGTCAACTCTGGCGTGATCCACCCGCCATAAAAGCCCCCAGGTTGTGCGAGAACCTTTGCTCCGCCCACGGTGCAATCGAGATCGTGAGCGTAAAAAGCGATGAAATCAGCCAGTGGCCCGGCCCCTGCCAAGGGCCGTGGATAGCTCCATGCGACCCGTGCCAAGCGACGCTCGCCATCGACTAAATCCCAGTATCGCGCAGGGCCTTTCCACTCGCAGAAAGAGCCGTCGCCTGCCGGACGCAAAAGCGAACGCTGAACGTCGGCCAGCGGCAGGTAGAAAGTGGGCGGGTGTGCGGTCTCTCTTACCGCCCAGGCGGCGCGCGTTCGAGCCACCTCAAACTCTCCCCAACGCACGACGATTTCGCGCACGTCGCTAACGAGCTCTGGTGGGCGAGGGAAATCCCACACTGAAATTTGACCCTCTGCAGGAATGTCTGCAAACGGTGGACGGTCCGTTCCTCGCCAGCGCCATTGGGCGCGGGCTTGTGCCACTTGGTCGAGATTGGTGCTGGTCATCGTTAAATCTTAACCGGCGAAGCTCGCGTCCTGTGCGAGGAAGAGCCACGCCCTGATCCACATGCATCTCGACAAAGCAGAGGCACGGCAAACTCGTATGAATCCGCGGTATTGAATGTTGACATCAGCTAACAATGTCGTCGTCGCCGCCGAACTAGCCATCGATGACCAAGATGACGGGAACCTCATTCGCCGTCAGGTCAAAGGTAGCTGAAACCGCTGCATGATCAGAACCGCTCGTGTGGCCGGTTGCCACTCCCAAATCCTCCGCAGCGAGTGTTAGAGTCATTGCAGCAAATGAAGCCGACCTGAATGCCTCTTCGCGTTGAAGTTGCGGATTGTTTTCATGTGAGCCCTTGGCGTCGGAACGTAATGGATGAGCGAAAGGCCTCATCATATTGATGATTCAGGTCAGCGCGCTGTGGTCATGTTTGGCTGATACGGCGCGAGATTGCAGACCCGCGACGAAGCAAAAAGTCCCGCAATAATTCTGGGTAGTCAACACGCACAGCACGTTGAACAGACGCTCTTTGTGCAAGGGCAGTTCTCCATGCCAAAACCTTGGGTGAATCCTTGAAGATGCCAAAGTCCTCAATCGTGTCGAACACATCAAAGTACCTGAACACCGGCGCAAAGCAAGCGTCAACGATGCTGAATGAGGCTCCTGCAAAATACGGCCCGCTGTGCGCCTGCGAACCGAGTTCAGTCTCAACCTGCCCAAACTTGGCGCGCAAGTCGTCCACTTTTGCATTCAAAGTTTGCGCGTCGGGTGCGACGTACAGCCCGCCTATTGAATTGAGCGTCGCCGAAGAAAATTCCATCCAGGCCCTGTGGCGCGCGCGCTCAAGCGAATCGGCGGGATGCATTCGCGGTTTGATCGTCTCGTCCAGATACTCGCAAATGACGGCGGATTCAAAGATGGGTTGTCCATCCACCAGCAAGACAGGGGTCTTGCCTAACGGCGAAACCTTTATAAACCAATCCGGTTTGTTGGACAGATCCACGTCGATACGCTCAAACGGAATCTGCTTTTCTGTGAGGAGGATGACCGCGCGCTGAACGTAAGGGCACAACAGGTGGCTCACCAAAGTTAACTGGACATTCATGTTTTACCCCTTTGAATGCAGGGTGAAGCGGCCACTGCTGCGCACCGCGAATGCACCATCGCCAGCGAGCCACAGCGCAATGGATGCGACCGTCAGGAAAACTGGATATTCCCAGCCGCCATTGGGACTGGTGTGTACCCAGCCATTGCCAAAATGCACGGTGGCGGCTGCGAACATCACTGGTGTGAGTGCCAGTGAACACTGCCTTGCGTAAACGCCAAGGACCAGCGCAATTCCTCCAGCCAGCTCAAGGGCAAAGACCGGGTAAGCAAGAAAGCCGGGAAAACCGACGCTTTCAAAAAACTGTGCGGTGCCAGCCAGCGTGAAAACAAATAGCTTCAGAAGAGCGTGCGCGATCCACATCACGCCAAGGCTGACGCGAAGCAGGGTGATGCCGATAGCCTGTGGATTTTGGGAGCGGGAGGGGTTCATTGTGTTTGTCCGTTGCTGTTGATAAGGATGCAATGTAGTATTTCCAAACCACAATGAAAATATGTATCCATGCAACCTAAGATTGCAAAAACGCAATTCAAACTTTCGTCATCGGACTTGGAACTTTTGCTGGCGCTTGCCAGAACTGGAACCTTGGCAAAAGCGGGCGAGAAGCTTGGTTTGGACCCCTCCACTGTTTTCCGTAACCTGCAACGTCTGGAAAAAGATATGGGGCAGCGCCTGTTTGAGCGTTCGCGCACGGGGTATCAATCAACCCAGTTAGCCCACCAACTGGCCGGGGTCGCTGAGCAGATGGAAGCACAGTTGGAAGAAGCACGTGCCATTGCCCAAGCACGACCAGAACACGTGACAGGCGCGGTTCGGATCACCACAACCGACACCATACTGCACGGGCTTGTCGCACCAGCACTAAACGCCCTGCAAGCACAACATCCGTTGCTCTCGTTTGACCTCCATACCGGCAACGAGCTGGCGAGCCTCACGCGCCGGGACGCGGACATCGCAATCCGCGCCACCAAGAAGCCGCCCCAACACCTGGTGGGCAAACAGGTAGGGCCCATTCGCGTTGCGCTTTATTCATCTGCCCGTTCGTTGATCAAAAGTTTCGATACGAGTGTGGCTGCAGAGTGCAAATGGATTGCACCCGACGATGCCTTACCGGAACACCCATCGGTGGTCTGGCGAAAAAAGCACTTCCCAAAAGTCAGCCCTGCCTTCCGGGTCAACAGTATTCTCACCGTTGCGGAGTTTGTCGCGCAGGGGATGGGAATTGGTCTTCTGCCTGTGTTTCTCGCAATGCAGCGAAAGGACTTGCGTCAACTCACGGAGGTCATCGACGAATGCCAGACCGAACTTTGGCTGCTGACCCACACTGAGTCCCGTCATCTGAGGAGGGTGACAACGGTTTACGGTCATCTGTCGCAGGCGCTGAAGCTCACTTAGTTTGAAAGAAATCCACGAAGGGCTACAGTGGAAATTCTCCGCTTACTTGTTACTTCTGCGGCACTGTCCGTCTCTCAACTAGTATTCGCCGAAATGACTGTGTGACGTGGGGTGGGCGTGTGGGATGCTGGCCTCATGACTGTGCTTGACGCACTCAAGCATCATTACAAAATCAGGCTGTCGGGGATCGACACACCACAGGGTGGACAGGCGTTCGGGTATCGGTCGAACGAGACGCATGCTGCTTGCGCGATTGGTATGCGCGCGAGAGTCGATGCAGACAAGTCGGATTGCTATCAACGACGTGTGACTTGTCAACCCGTGCGCATTGCAGGCCGTGCCGTCGTGAAAACATCCCCTCGACCGGTTTCAAAACGTATGCGAAATACGTGTTGTGCACCGATTTTTGCCTGACTAACGATAAGCGGTTGCTACGAGTAGTCAGGGGTCATTTCAACGCCAGCGCGCCTGAGTCTGGTTTACTACGTGCGTGCAAGTTCAATTAGATTCTGCGTTGAGCGGTAGAAGCGCTTTTCCGACCGCGCGAGTTAGGGTCAAGCGTGGCTGGTCCCAGGTTCACCATCACACTGTGGGCGTAGCGGCGCGGGCCAGTACCTCCACGGCTCGGTGCAGCCCTTCGCGACCAATGGGTACACCCATGACGGTCAATGCGCCTTCTACGCCAGCCAGGCAACCCAGAAGCATTGCGGGGTTCAAGTCACCCAGGTGCCCAATGCGGAACATTCGTCCGGCAAACGGCCCAAGGCCGCCTGCGATGGCTACCTGAAATTGCTCGCGCGCGATGTGACGCAGTTCATCCGTGTTGATAGCTGGCGACACCAACACGCTGGTGACCGACACTGACCGGGCTTCGGGTATCTTGCACAAGAACTGCATCGCCCCACCTTCTGACCAAGCCGCCACCGCAGCCTGGGTGGCGTTTGCCAACGTACGATGGCGTGCGAATACGGCGTCCACGCCCTCCAAAAAGATCAATTCCAATGCTGCCTCCAGGCCAAACAGCAGGGTTTGCGGCGGTGTTCCACAAAACTTTCGGTAGGCTAGCTCGCTTTTGCGTTTGCGCCAGTCCCAGTAAAACCTTGGAGCCGAATTGCGTTCGGACAGTGCAAAAGCCTTGGCGTCCACCGCACAGAAGCCTAAACCGGGTGGGCACATCAAACCTTTTTGGGAGGCACCCACGACGACGTTGGCACCCAAAGCATCCATGTCAAAGGCCAATGCGCCTAGCGTCGCAACCACGTCCACCACATAGAGCGCAGGATGGGCCAGTTCGTCAAGCATTCCACGAAAACCGGCCAGTTCATTGGTGGTGCCGCTGGCCGTGTCCGTGTGCACCACAAACAGCGCGACGATCTCGTGCCCCGTGTCTGCGCGCAGCACCGCTTCAACCGCCGCCATGTCAATGGTGTACCCCTCGACATACGGGGTGCGTAGCACCTCTACACCCATCGCTTCGGTCTGAATCGCCCATGATTCCGAGAAGTGCCCGGTGCCTGCAATCAGGACTTTTTGGCCTGTGTCGAGCAAATTAGCGACGGTCGCCTCCCAAGCGCCGTGCCCGTTGGCAGCGTACAGAAAGACATCGGCTTCACGGGTACCAAGGAGGCGCTTCAGCCCCGCTTCGCAGGCGGCGATGGTCTCGTCCAGTCGCGGGTCACCCAGATCCATAGGCTGCCGGCGTAGGGCGTTCTGCACGGCCTCAGGCACATGGGTTGGCCCCGGCGAGTGGAGCAAACGATTGCCGGGGATGCGTTGGTCAGAATAGTGGTGTGTCATAGGGACTGAGGAGCGAGCGTCTGTTGAAGGGAAGACGATGCAAATGTTACGGTGCAACGTCAAGTCGCTGAAAAATAACTGGGCTGTAGCACGAGCTGTTGTTGCGACGCTTGTTAGCTTGGAGGGATTGCTAGAGGAGCGTTCGCGGAAGGTCTTGATTTGTCAGGCACGAAACTCATCGGCGCATTCGTTGCCACCTTGGGGCTACCCCCAATCAAGGCGTACTGCCAATTCAGTCGTTCACCTATTGTTGACGCCGACGCAGATTTGACCAGGTGCCGAAATTCTAATGACCAGACTAGGTCCGGTGCGGAGCCGATAGACACTGGCTTCCAAGAGCCTGAATGTGGTCCACGCTTTCTCGGCACGCTGGTCAAAATCACCGTGGCGCGAACAGGCACACGCCAAATCCGCACTCGCCACAGGGCTCGCAACTACATTTTTGACCACTTAAATTTATTGTCGATATCTCCCCTACTTGAGAGCTCGCTGAAGTACGCGACCTTAGCTGCCTTATCACTCGCTCGAAGTTTTTCAATGGCAACTTGCGACAAACTCCTCGCCCAAAACACTCGATTTTTCTCGATCCAGTAATGCGATTTGCATGGCAAGCTCCAGTTGCCGATTGACGGGTTCAGCGAAATCGAGTCGCCATCAAATGTAAGCGTCCAGTCGGTCGGCGATAGCGGCGTGACGATTTCCAACCCACAACCGCAGCAACATCGATGGGCTGCGGTTGCATGCTCAATCGATGCATAGATAACTCCTTCCTGCAGCGTATTTGGAATGCATTCGACGAATTGATGAGTAAGAGCAGTACGCACTAGATCATTTCCTCTTCGCTGGTTAGAAGATTAAACGCCGTCGTGTAAGTTGTATCGTGCTCTTCGACTGTGTCGGCATAAAACTCACAATACTTCTTCCACTTGATCACGGCTAGCGCCGCACAACAGGCGTTGAGATCTGCGGTTTGAATGTTGGATCGATACACGTCATCGTCGAGCTCGTTCTCGAACGGGATTCGTTTTGTGAGGTGATTGCTCTTCTTATTGGTTCCTGTTGTTATCCTGAAAGCACCACGCAAACGCAGGTGCTCCACGTCCATTTCCACCCCAATTCCCGTATCAATGAACGGCACCCCGACCGAGAGTAAATAGCTGACGATCATTTTTCTCGCCGAGCCGCTGTCGATACAAAGAAATACAAAGTCGAACCCGTTTAGCGTAGCGACATTCGAATGATCGACGTTGAACGCGTGCGCCACTATCCCAAGATGCATCTTCGAGTAGATTTCCTTGAACCACGCGACTTTTTTGGGCTGCATGGTCAACTCTTGTTTTGATGGCGCGGATGGCGATCTGAACGCGTTGTGCTGCAGGAATTCGTCGGCGTCGAAGAGATGAATTTCGCGTATTGGCGTTTTGGAAAGCAAATCGAGCAGGTAGGAACCTGTTCCGCCGAGACCGATAACTGCGACCTTCGACATGCGCAGCTTGTCGCTGATTGCCGCAGTACCAGCGCGGGCTGACGCAGTGTCCATGTACGCGAAAACCCCATCTTCGGCTGGCGAGTCCACAACCTTAAAGGTTTTGGCAGTCACACATGAATGTAAAGACTGTGCGGGCGCACTCACGATTTCAATGTATCTTGTCATCTTCTCGAAGTAGTCGCCATACCCCTGCGATGGCTTGTTCGAAAACGAATGATCCACGGTTAGTTCTTGTGCAAGTTGCTGTTTGCAAGTCGAGTGCACGATCGCAGTAAGCGTAGACCCATCCTTATTGCACGGATGATCGCCGATGAAGAATGCTACGTGTTGGTCAGGGCGCTTTGTTGTGTCGCCTGCGAGCTCGAGCGAGGAAACGAGCGTACCAAAGGCGAGCTCGCGCCTTGCATTGACGTACGGGATCGAGTGCACGAGCAAATGACTCGCTCGAATCTCGACCTCGTACCCCGCATCGCGCAGGCGCGCGAGGTCACTACTACGACTTATCAGTTCGTGTGACATTGAAATGCATCCCTTCGTGAACCTTGACGTTGTCGCCGTCGACCATCGACCCTTGAGGCTTACTGCCGTGCCCGCGTTTGTAGGTGACCGTGTAGACCGTGTTTTCGTTGAAAACAGCATCTGCGAACGCCAGTCGAACAACCTCTGTGTAGCTCAGGTGGTCAGTAGATACGATCTTCGCCCGTCCGTTGACGAACACGGTGGTTGCGCGTTCGCTGCCGCGATTCTCGTCCCCGTCAGGGACGCCCATTTGTTCATCTGCCTCTGTCTTATCGTTAAGCATTTTTTTAATCCGTAGTTGCGTGACGCCCGGAATTGGGTGCCTACAATAAGAAAGACTCTCCAAACTGGCGGCGCGGACAAAATGTTGAAAATATTTGTCCGCAGCAGTTTTTCCAGGCGTCTATATAGTTATAGGAGGCAGTCTTCCAGTGTCCGGTCGTTTACAAAGGACAGCCAAGAGAAGTGACCACTAGTGGACATGAGATTCCTATCGAGAGGGGACAAATGCAATTAGCGGATGACGACAATGACAGGTTGTCGACCCTTGAAGTCGAGGCTGCGCTTGCCGCGTTGTCAGATGCCGATTGGAAACGTTTGTTCAAGATCGCCGAGTATCAGTCTGCTTTCGGCCTCAGCGGCGTAACCGGTGAAGAATTGATTTCCGAAACAGTATTGCTACTCCTCGACGGAACACGACGCTGGAAGCGTGGAGTGCATGCTTTTAAAGCTTTACCGCTTATCGCGCACAGTATTAGTGATAACTGGAGAAAGCGTGATGAGCTTATTGATCGAACGGTAGCGGTTGATCACGGATTGTCTGAGGGTACAGATGATGAAGCAGTCGCGTTAGTTCAAGCCGTAGAAACTAGAACGCCCGAAGTGATCGCCGATGGAGCATGTCAATTGAATCAAGTCCTTGAAGCCTTGGCCGGTGACAACGACGCCGAACTCCTAGCTCTATTGTGGTCGGACGGGGTGCGCGGCGAGAAAGCCAGGACTGAGCTGGGCTGGGACGAAAAACACCACGACTCCGTGCGTAAGCGCTTGGGGCGGACGCTCGACTCGCTGCGGCAAATGAGGGAACAAATATGAACATGAAAGACGCAAAACGCAGCACAGACTTAGTTTTTTTGGAGAGTTACGTTGGCGAGCTCATTGCGATGAAGGATGAGGATGTTTTGGATGGCGATCCACCTGGACTGAATAAGAAAAAGGGACTTGCAATCGTTGCTGCTGCGAGGTCTGCGGTCGCGAAGAGACGTTTAGATCGAGCTCGGGAGGCCATGGAACGAGAAAAGACCATCAAGCCTGCTTCGCAGCAGAAGTTGTCTCCTATGGAAGCACGTGCGTTATTACACTCGGCCGCAAACGACCCGCGTTTTACACTTGCCGCAAGGAATCTCGCGGAGATGTCGGACGAGGATGTGATGAGCCTCTGCGAAAACGTCCAGCGACTCATGGCGGACGAAAGCGATTCGGGTGGCGCTACGTGACTCCCGGTGAACGCGCTGAAGCGCGGATTGCGGAACTTGGTATTACAAGCGCCAGCGACCTTGACGTAGAAGTCATTGCCTACGATGCAGGCATGAACGTGAAGTATGCACAGCTCAATGGTTGTGACGCTACTTTGGTTGGTTTCGGAGACAGAGCCATAGCGACCATCAGACCATCGGAAATTCGTGGACGGGAGCGTTTTTCAATCGCGCACGAACTTGGTCATTGGGAAATGCATCGCGGCAGTTCATTCCAGTGTCGTGTCGATGAGCCGGATCGCAATTTTTCTCCCGCGAGCAAGGATCGCGAGCGTCAAGCGGATGTTTATGCAGCGCATCTACTAATGCCTTCGAATTTGTTCCATCCTGCAATCAATGGTTTTGCGACTTTAGGATTCGCGCAGATCGACGAAATCAGAAAGCAATTCGACACCAGTTTGCTCGCAACAACGTTACGACTTGTAAACGTAAATTCTCGTCCTGTGGTGTTTGCGTGTTACACCAAGGACGGGTTAGTTTGGTCGTTACGCGCGCGTGATGTGCCGCGTCGATGGCAGCTTTGCAAGCGACTTGACGAAGATAGCTTCGCCGTAGACGTTGTACGGAGCGGCGGGATTCATTTGGCACCAGGCAAGCAACCCGCAGAAGTGTGGTTTAGCAACGATGAAGCCGACGACCATGAAATCACAGAGTGCTGCATAAATGGTCGTAGCGGTGAGGTTTGGGTTCTTATCACGTTAAGCAGCGAGATGATGGAAGAAGCAGACAGCGGCGTTTCATTTAGAGATTCGCGTCAACGCTAGACGCGGCCGCAGGGCGCTCCATTTCAGCAAATCGAATCGTTATGACGCGCTTGATAGAACGATCTCGGCCGCGCGAGGTCGTCCGGCGCATTCATGCTGTATGCAACTTGCGTCGCACGTGCGAGGCGATAGAGTTGATGTGTCCGCAGTGGATACTGACCTCGTTCAGCCAGATCGGCGCAGCCAAAGGGGTAACTTGGGACAACGTCATTTGGCGAATTTAGCAATACTCCGCTTCGGTCGATGCCCCTTAAAAATGCGATTTCAGCCTGGCTACCGATAATAGGTTTTTACCGTTAGTCAGGGCAGGGCTCAGACGCGCGGGGCACCACACAGCAATCGCTCAACGCTCGATAAGAGCAATTTCCGTGGGTTGAACATGCACTCGTTCCCGCGACAAGTGCACGTACATACACGTTGCGTCAATTCAAGCATGACGACTCCGACGTGATCGAAGCTTCCGTCCGTGGAATGACATACTGGATGTACTCCTCGCACATCGCGAAGTAGTCTTCGAATATCGCCTCCGTATCGGCCACCTGCTTGGCGAACTCGTCCAACGTCAAATCAATTGTCAAATCGACTCTGTCTGGCGACATGTCCCAGCCCAGCGGTACAAAACATAGCAGCGGCGTAGCATCGGCAAGCGTGGTTGTTTCGGTAAAGCGGTGTTTGCCTGGCACACCCCACCGACCGTGTGCGTAGCTATTACGGAGCGCGTTCGCGGATTCGGCGCGTTTAAACCACGCTCGGAACTCAGTCAAAACTTCGTCACCACCGGGTGCAAATGCGATCAGCACGATCTTGCGTAGGCGGTGAAGTCTTCGGATGAACTCGACGCGGCGCGGGTCGAGGTACTGCGCTATGTCTACCGCGCAGTGCGGTCCCAACCAGTTGAGCTGTAGACCGACATTGAAATCAAACCGAGCGTGTGCGTGAACGAGCTGGCCGAGAAGCCGATGAAACTCATTCTCGAAGTCTGTTGTCAGCCGCGTTCGCCGCTTTTTTTTCGGAATCATGGTTTGAGATCATAGCGCGCAACTATGGCTCCTAATGCCGTTAGATAGTCCAGGCATCTCGGCTTGAACGCATCAATTTCACGTGTACGTTGCAAAATATTCGCATGTCTTAAATTGTTGGTTTTGCTCACCGTAAGCAGAAAGTCACCACCTGTGCCTTGCTCCAAGATAACAAGTGCCCACAATTTAGTTCCTGCCACCGCTTGTGATTTTCGGCTTCTGGACGAGACTAGGTTGCGCTAAAACACATTGAGGTGTCAGAGCGCTATTGAACGAGCTCATCGACTGTCCGGTCGGCCGTCAGCATGATCACGCCGAACAAAAGAAGATTGGCCGCTCCCGCGAACACACGGATTGTCCTCATTACCTAGCATGGGATTAGGATTTGAGTGGGAAGTCTCACGTGGGAGGAATGACCGACCTACAAGTTGCCGAACTTCCTCAGCGCTTCCAACTCCTCAGACAATACAACACGATAGGGTTCATTGGTTGCTTTCTGTGATTGTGCACAGCGCCATATTGCGGGCGCAATTTTCCAAAATTGACGTGACGCCCGATGCAGTGCTTGTGCCTTCCACTTCCTTACCGGTGAGGCTTTCCACGGAATGCGACCCCACACAAGCAGTATGAATCGACGGCTCGGTTTCGGGGAGCGCTGCACATCGAAGCATAGGCAGTCGTGTCGGGGGCGATCCGCCGCGAATTACACGTTGTATCCTTGCGTGATGTCCGCTGATCCGATCATTTATTGCCTAGAACGTGTCTCCGATTACAGAGACTTTGAACGCTTCTGTTCGGCCTTTTTAGCGGGCGTTGGTTACTCCGGCATTGATCCGCTTGGTGGAACTGGTGACGAAGGGCGCGACGCCATCATTCGAGGTAACGAGGCGGGCAAAAAGATTAGCTTCGCTTACACCGTTCGCTCAGACTGGCGTGTCAAGCTAAAGGGTGATTGCAAACGAGTTCACGAAATGGGCCACGATCCAGATGTATTCGTTTTCGTTTGCACAGAGGCGCTGTCGGCAGCTGAGAAGGATTTCGCATACAAGTTCGTCGCTGACGAGTACAGGTGGAAGCTCGACTTATTTGACATTGAGAGGCTAAGGGTTCAACTCGTTGGGCCATTGAGGCATTTGGTTGCACAGCACCCCAGCATTTTCACGCCGCCGTTCTTTCCGCAACGCGGGGGCGAGTCAATCGCCGATAGTCGAGATACGATACTCATTGACCATGTTGCCGCTGACCATGCATTGGCTACTTGGCTAGCTCGTCGCTTGTCGCTGGAAGGTTTTCGGACCTGGTGTCACGGAACTGCCCCTCTTGCCGGTGAGAACAGCGATGAAACCGTTCGAAAACTGCTCGACGTCCGCGCGAACCATTATTTGCCGGTGGTTACCAACTCCAGTCTGACGGATGGTGTGTTTCTTGAGCGCTGCACGATAGCGGCAACCAAGGAAAATTTCGTACTCCCCTGCAACACAGTTGCTGCAGACGCGCGCATCCCGTCGAGATTGGGCAAGTTAGTACCGGCTGACTTCAGAAATTCTTGGAAGGTAGGCTTGGGCGACGTACTAGAACGGCTGAGCGCTGTGGGCATCAATTCGTCACTCGATACTGACCGTGGTCGGCAGATTGCTCTCAGAGACTACCTGCCGACGCTAGTAACAGTAGCCAAGCCAGAACCAGTCTATGCGAATGTGTTCCCACTTCAACTTCCGAAAACAATGCTCGTCATCGACGTTCGACAGGCATTGAACGAAACCGAGATATTCGTTCTCCGGAAGGAGTGGGCGTTTGTAACGTTGACTGCGTACCACCTTGCAGCGTTTATGCCACCACCCCAACAGGCGACTTCCGTGGTGCAGGTAATGCGCTGCGATGACGTAGTTTGGTCGAGCCTTCGTGACATGCACGGCAAGAAGGTCGTGAATATCGTAAAGGAACTTGCTCGGCGCAGCCTTGATATTGCGTGTCTGCAGAAGGGTATGCAATTCTGCAATGACAGGCAGGTTTTCTACTTTCCTAAGCGCGAGTCAGGTGAGTGGAATCAGAGGTTTCGCCACGTTGACGGGCGGTCTACGACTGTACAGCTCACTGGTGAGCGCACCAAAGGTTGGGGCGAGCGCGCATCTCCGTTTCTTTATCAACTCGGCGCTTGGTTCTATCCTGTACGAGACGACGAAGGCATGTGGACTGTTGTTCTGAAGATTTACGTCCGAGTTACGACGCCTGAAGGCGTGATGTATGAGGGCAAAGAGATTGGTCGACGCAGGAAAACAGAAGTGGTTCGGCAAATTCAGACAGCGGATTAAGCGAAACTTCAGGGCATT
>ENA-OFCX01000096-OFCX01000096.1-metagenomes-genome-assembly--contig:-NODE-96-length-47026-cov-5.266824_pt1 | contig 47026 bp, 47 predicted proteins | sample MGYA00153384_OFCX01 | MGnify analysis MGYA00153384
GGCTCACAGGGTGGTCGATGTTGTCGTGTTCGCTGAACGGCATGCGCGCGTTGCCGCCGTACACGCTGGAGCTGCTGGCGTAGACCAGGTGCTCGACCCGGTTGTGGCGGCAGGCCTCGAGGATGTTGGTGAATCCGACCACGTTGGCCTGGATGTAGGCGTGCGGATTGGTCAGCGAATAGCGCACGCCGGCCTGGGCCGCGAGGTGAATCACGCGCTGCGGCTGCTCGCGCTTGAACACCTGCTCCATCGCGGTCGTGTCGGCCACGTCGAGGCGATGGAAGCTGAAGCTGGCGTGCGGTGTCAGGCGTGCCAGGCGGGCTTCCTTCAGGCGCACGTCGTAGTAGTCGTTCAGGTTGTCGATGCCGACCACCTCGTCGCCGCGGGCCAGCAGCCGCTGCGTGGTGTGCATGCCGATGAAGCCGGCCGCGCCGGTGAGAAGAACTTTCATGCACTGTTCCTGTGACTTGTCGAGGGATCGGGTGGCAGCGGCAGGGCGGCGGCGTCCTTGGCCGACAGCGCGGGCACGAGGCCGCCGAGCGGCCACTGGATGCCGAGCGCCGGGTCGTCCCAGCGAATGCAACCTTCGGCCTGCGGCGCGTAGTAATCGGTGGTTTTGTAGAGGAAATCGGCGCTGTCGCTGACGACCAGGAAACCGTGCGCCAAGCCGGGCGGGATCCACATCTGGCGGTGGTTTAAGCCGCTCAGTTCGGTGCCGACCCATCGACCGTAGGTGGCGCTGCCGGGGCGGATGTCGACGGCCACGTCAAAGACGGCGCCCGTTGTTACGCGCACCAGCTTGCCCTGCGCATGCGGCGGCTTCTGGAAATGCAGGCCGCGCAATACGCCGCGAGCCGAGCGCGAATGGTTGTCTTGCACGAAGGTGACCGGACGCCCCACAGCCGCATCGAATGCCTGCTGGTTGAAGCTTTCAAAGAAGAATCCCCGGTCGTCGCCGTACACCTTTGGTTCGAAGATCAGCACGCCTTCGATCGCGGTGGTCGTCACCTGCATCAATACACCTTGCTGGCCAGGATCTGCATCAGATATTGGCCGTAGCCGTTCTTCAACATCGGCCGGGCCAACGCCTCGAGCGCGGCCGCGTCGATCCAGCCGGCGCGAAAGGCAATTTCTTCAGGGCAGGCCACTTTAAGTCCCTGGCGCTTTTCCAGCGTCGCGATGAACTGTCCGGCTTCCAGCAGGCTGTCGTGCGTGCCGGTGTCGAGCCAGGCATAGCCGCGGCCCATGATCTCGACGTGGAGCTGATCCTGCTTCAGGTACTGCGCATTGACGTCGGTGATTTCGAGCTCGCCGCGTGCCGATGGCTGGATGCCTGCGGCGATGTCGCACACCTGTTGGTCATAAAAATACAGCCCGGTGACGGCGTAGTTGCTCTTCGGGGCGGCCGGCTTTTCCTCGATGCTGAGCGCGCGGCGTTGCGCGTCGAACGCGACCACGCCGTAGCGCTCGGGGTCGGTGACGTGGTAGGCGAACACCGATGCGCCCTTGGTGCGGCTCGAGGCCGCATCGAGCAGCCGCTGCAGGTCGTGGCCGTGGAAGATGTTGTCGCCCAGCACCAGTGCGCTGGGCTTTGCATCGACGAACCGGCGCCCGAGGATGAAGGCCTGCGCCAATCCGTCGGGACTCGGTTGCACGCAATAAGAGATGTTCACGCCCCACTTCGCGCCGTCGCCCAGCAGCGCCTCGAAGCGCGGGATGTCCTGCGGTGTGCTGATCAGCAAAATGTCGCGGATGCCCGCCAGCATCAAGGCCGACAACGGGTAATAGACCATCGGCTTGTCGTACACCGGCAGCAACTGCTTGCTCATCGCCAGCGTGGCCGGGTGCAGCCGGGTGCCGGAGCCTCCGGCAAGGATGATGCCTTTGCGGGTCGTGTCGTTCATGCGGGTGCGTGCGGTTGCGATCAGGCGAGGATTTCGGTCAGCATGCGGTCGACGCCGCTCTGCCAGGTCGGCAGCGCCAGGCCGAAGCACTGCCTGAACTTGGTGGTGTCCATGCGCGAATTGCCGGGCCGCCGCGCCGGTGTCGGAAAGGCGCTGGTGGGCACCGGCGCGATGGCGTCGCCCTGCACCTTGACCGGTTGCCCCGTCGCTCGCGCGAACTCGATCACATGCCGGGCGTAGCCGTGCCAGCTGGTTTCACCGGACGCGACCGCGTGGTAGGTGCCGGCGAGCTCGGGTCGCGACGCCACGGTCCGCAGCGCATGGGCCGTCAGGTCCGCCAGCAGGTCGGCGCCGGTGGGTGCGCCGATCTGGTCGTCGATGACGGTCAGTCGGTCGCGTTCGCCAGCCAGCCGCAGCATCGTCTTGGCGAAGTTGCCGCCGCGCGCCGCGTAGACCCAGCTGGTGCGAAAGATCAGGTGGCGGCAGCCGCTGGCGCGGATCGCCTGCTCGCCGTCCAGCTTGGTCTGCCCGTAAACGCTGAGCGGACCCGTCGCCGAATCCTCGACCCACGGCGCGCTGCCGCTGCCGTCGAACACATAGTCGGTGCTGTAGTGCATCAGCCAGGCGCCGCACGCAGCCGCTTCGCGCGCCAGCACGCCCGGCGCGGCGGCGTTGATCGCAAACGCCAGCGCGGGCTCGCTTTCGGCCTTGTCGACGGCGGTGTGCGCGGCGGCATTGACGATGATGTCGGGGGCAACCGCGCGCACCGTGGCCGCCAGCGACTCGGGCGACGAAAAATCGGCGCCCAGCGGGCCGGGGCTGTCGAAATCGAGCGCCACCAGTTCGCCCAGTGGCGCCAGCGCGCGCTGCAATTCCCATCCGACCTGGCCGTTCTTGCCGAGCAGCAGGATCTTCATGCCGAAGCGCGGTCGCTGTAGTTGGTGCTGACCCAGTCGCGGTAGGCGCCGCTTTGCACGTGGGCCACCCAGTCGGCATGGTCGAGGTACCAGCGCACCGTCTTGCGGATGCCGGTCTCGAAGGTTTCGGCCGGCTTCCAGCCGAGTTCGCGCTCGAGCTTGCGGGCGTCGATGGCGTAACGCCGGTCATGGCCGGGCCGGTCGGTCACGTAAGTGATCAGGCGGCTGTGGCTACCGGCCGGGTCGGGTCGCATCTCGTCGAGCAGGCGACACACGGTCTGCACGATCTCGATGTTGGGTTTTTCGTTCCAACCGCCGACGTTGTAAGTCTGCCCGACGCGGCCGCCCGCCAGCACGACGCGAATTGCCGCGCAATGGTCTTTGACGTACAGCCAGTCGCGCACCTGCTGGCCATCGCCATAGACCGGCAGCGGCTTGCCGGCCAGCGCATTGACGATCATCAGTGGGATCAGTTTTTCGGGGAAATGGTACGGGCCGTAGTTGTTGGAACAGTTGGTCGTTACCACCGGCAGGCCGTAAGTGTGGTGCCAGGCGCGCACCAGATGGTCGCTGGCCGCCTTGCTGGCCGAGTACGGACTGTTCGGCTCGAAGGCGCGCGTTTCCATGAACGCGGGTTCGTCGGGCGCGAGCGAACCGTAGACCTCGTCGGTCGACACGTGGTGAAACCGAAACGCGGCCTGCTCGTCGGCCGGCAGGCCGTTCCAGTGGCTGCGTGTGGCCTCGAGCAGCGTGTAGGTGCCTTCGATGTTGGTCCTGATGAAGTCGCCCGGGCCGTGGATGCTGCGGTCGACGTGGCTTTCAGCGGCAAAGTGGACGACGGCGCGCGGGCGATGTTCAGCGTAAAGGCGCTCGAGCAGGGCGCGATCGCCGATGTCGCCCTTGACGAACACATGCCGCGGATCGGCGTGCAGGCTGCTCAGGCTTTGCAGGTTGCCGGCGTAGGTCAACGCGTCGAGGTTGAGCACGGGTTCGCCGCTCGCCTCGAGCCAGTCGAGTATGAAATTGGAGCCGATGAAGCCGGCGCCACCTGTGACGAGAATCATGTAGGTTGCGGCGTGGGTTGCGACGTGGGTTGCGAAGACGGCGGGGATGTACTGGTCATCGGCATGCTCGCGGGCAGGCGGATTCTAGGGGCGCCATTTCAGCGCACTGCTCGAATCGGATCTCGCAGGCGATAATCGAAGGATGACTGAAAAAGTAATGGAAAACCCCGAGTTGGCGGCTGAAACCACAGCCGAGCTCACGGCCGAGCCCGAAATCAGCATGGCATTTGCCAGCGTGGGCTTGGCGCCGAGCCTGCAGCGCGCCGTGGCCGAGCAGGGGTATCTGATGATGACGCCGATCCAGGCCAAGGCGATTCCGATCGTGCTGGCGGGCCGTGACGTGATGGGCGCGGCCCAAACCGGCACCGGCAAGACGGCCGCATTTTCGCTGCCGCTGCTGCACAAGATGCTGGCGCACGAAAACGCCAGCATGTCGCCCGCGCGGCACCCGGTGCGCGCGCTGGTGATCGCGCCGACACGCGAATTGGCCGACCAGGTGGCGTCAAACATCAAGGGCTACGCCCAGCATTCGAAGCTGCGCGTCGCGGTGGTTTATGGCGGCATCGACATGAAGCCGCAAACGCTCGAGTTGAAAGCCGGCGTCGAAGTGTTGGTGGCCACACCGGGGCGCCTGCTCGATCACATCGAGGCCAAAAACTGCGTGCTGAACCAGGTCGAATACGTCGTGCTCGACGAGGCCGACCGCATGCTCGACATCGGCTTTCTGCCCGACCTGCAGCGCATCCTGAGCTACTTGCCGAAGTCGCGCCAGACGCTGCTTTTCTCCGCGACGTTCTCGCCTGAAATCAAGCGGCTGGCCGAGAGTTACCTGCAAGACCCGATCCTGGTGGAAGTGGCGCGTCCGAACGCCACCGCCACGAACGTCGAGCAGCGCTTCTACAGCGTGTCCACCGACGACAAGCGGCGTGCCGTGTTGAAGATCCTGAAGCAGCGCTCGATCACGCAAGCGCTCATCTTCGTCAACTCGAAGCTCGGTTGCGCCAGACTGGCGCGGTCGTTCGAACACGACGGGCTGCGCACCAGCGCACTGCACGGCGACAAGTCGCAGGACGAGCGCCTGAAGGCGCTCGACGCGTTCAAACGCGGTGATGTCGATGTGCTCGTCGCGACCGACGTCGCCGCTCGAGGCCTCGACATCGTCGACTTGCCGGCCGTGTTCAACTTCGACGTGCCATTTGGCGCCGAGGACTACGTGCACCGCATCGGCCGAACCGGCCGCGCAGGCGCGTCGGGTCTGGCGGTGACGCTGGTGTCTGGCAGCGATGCCCGGCTGGTGGCGGACATCGAGAAGCTGATCAAGAAAAAGATCGAGCTCGAGCCGCTCGAGTTCGACGACGACGCACCGCGGCGTGAATACCGCGAGAGAGTGCGCTCCGACGCCGACCTTGAGCGCGGTGAACGTGCCGAGCGCGCGGAGCGCCCGGCGGCCGATGCCGCGCCGACCCGCAGCGCCTACCCGGCGCCGCGCATGCCGCCGGGCGATCCGTTCTTCGACAGGCCCTACGAGCCGAGCCCGGTCGCCGCCGAGCCGGCGTGGGAAACCAAGGCCGCCGCGGCGCCGCGAGGCATGTCACCCAACATCAAGCCGAGGAAGAAGGTGGCCGCGCTGTTCGGTGCCCGTCAGCCGGACGAAGTCGCGTCCTGACTCGCTGCCGCCCGACCATCCCACCCTTGTCGGGTGCCGCGCTCAGGCGGCCAGCAGCAAAAACACGGTGGGCACGTCACCCGGCAACGACAGTCCGCGTGATTTCCAGCGGGCCACCGTGTCGGTGCGGCTGTAGCCGCCAATCAGTGTCAGTCCGCAACTGACCGACAAGCGCGTGCTGCCTTGCAGGTGCGTCAGCAGCGCGTCCCACAGCGCCGCATTTCGGTAGGGCGTCTCGATCATCAACTGCGTCTGGGAGTGACGGCGCGACGTTGCCTCGACTTCCCGGATCCGCGCGGCCCGCTCGCTGGCCTCGACCGGCAGGTAGCCGACAAAAGCGAAGCTTTGCCCATTCAGGCCGCTGGCCGCCAACGCCAGCATCAGCGAACTCGGGCCGGGCAGGGCGACGACGTCGACGCCGACACGATGCGCCGCGTCCACCAGCCCAGCGCCCGGGTCGGCCACGGCCGGCAGCCCCGCTTCCGACATCAGGCCCATGTCGACGCCTGCCAGCGCCGGCGCCAGCAACGCCGACAGATCGGCAGGTGCGGTCCGCGCCGTGCCCTTCTGCGGGCGCGGCAACTCCACGATCGCCAGATCCTGCAGCGCCCGCGCGAGCGGCACCACCGAGTGCACGCGCTTGAGGAAGGCGCGCGTGGTCTTGGCGTTTTCGGTCACCCAGTGCGACAACCCGGCGGCAACCCGGATCACGCCGAGCGGCAACGCTTCCTGCAGGTCTGGCGTTTCGCTGGAGCAGCCGAAATCGAGCGTGCTGGGCACCAGGTACAGGCGACCGGACTTCATGCGCCGGCGCCCGCCAGCACATCGATGCCGGCCCGGCGCAACAGCGCGCACGTGCGAATCAACGGCAGCCCGATCAACGCGGTCGGGTCGTCCGATTCGATGGCGTCGAGCAGCGTGATGCCGAGCCCTTCCGACTTGGCGCTGCCGGCACAGTCGTACGGCATCTCGGCGCGCAAATAGTTTTCGATCTCGCGCGCCTGGAGGGTTCGAAAGCGCACCGTCACCGGCGCCAGGGCGGTCGCCTCGAAACCGCTGGCGACACAGAGCACCGCCACCGCCGTGTGGAAGACAACGATGCGACCGCTCATTGACGCCAACTGCTCGATGGCTCGTTCGTGGTCGCCGGGTTTGCCAATCGCGAGGCCCGCTAGATCGGCCACTTGGTCGGAGCCGATCACCACGGCATTCGGGTGTCGCGCAGCGACCGCCCGAGCCTTGGCAAGTGCCAACCGCGACGCCATTTGCGGCGGCGACTCGCCGGGCAGGATGCGTTCATCGACGTCGGGCGCGACCGTTTCGAAGGGCATGCGCAGACGCTCCATCAAATCACGCCGATACGGCGAGGTGGATGCCAGGATGAGGGCTCGCGTGATGGCCATCCTGAGGATTCTCCCACCGCACCGGCCGTAAACTTGAGTGATGACGATGCGTGAGTTTGATCCGTTGCGGCTCGACGTGGCCGCGTTTGCAAAGGATGCCGGAGAACTGTCAGGCGACTGGCCGGTGGCCGAACTGGAACGCCTTGCGGACAGCGTGGCGGCCGACTGGCGCCCCGACCGGCGCCCGGCCGTGCACTGGCTGGCACGCGGAGAGCAGCGAGGCGTGCCGACCGGCCAACGGCAGGCTTGGCTGCACCTGCACGCCGATGTTGTCGTCGCGATGCAGTGCCAACGCTGCCTCTTGCCAGTCGAGGTGGCGCTCAAGGCCCGGCGCAGTTTCTTGTTCGTGCACGGCGAAGCCAGCGCGGCCGAACTCGACGCCGACAGCGAGCACGATGTGCTGGCGCTGACCCGCGACCTCGATCTGAAGCAACTGGTGGAAGACGAGCTGTTGTTGAATCTTCCGCTGGTGCCGAGACACGCGACATGCCCGACGCCGATCGAAGTGAAGGCTGCGCAGATCGACCCGCCGGACGACGCGCCGCATCCGTTCGCCGGGCTGGCGGCTTGGCGCAAGGGTCGATCCCAGAACTGAGTGGTCGGCCGCGCGGCGGAGCGTGTTAGAATGGCAGGTTTTTCGCGGCCAATCTAGCGGCAGTTTGCGCCGACGCAAGACTGCTCTAGCTCTTCCGCGGGATCTGCGCAGAAGCTTTGCGGACTTCCGCGGGACTTGGAGAGAATTTCGAAAAACCGCGCGGATCTTGCAAAGGTTCAGGCAAGTTGCGTGTCACTTGAGCGTGCCGCTGCGCCGTTCGTTTCGTTGTCGTTCGGCGCCAGGTCCGCTGGGCGCTTCAGGAGATCATCATGGCTGTTCAACAAAACAAAAAGTCACCTTCCAAGCGCGGTATGCACCGTGCGCATTACGCACTGAACACCCCAGGCACGGCGATCGAGCCGACCACCGGCGAGTCGCATCTGCGCCATCACATCAGCCCCACTGGTTTTTATCGTGGGCGGAAGGTCCTGAAGACCAAAGCAGACGCCTGAGGCTTGCGCCTTGGGCAACACGCGCGGCGCGTCGTTGCGCCCACGTGACCGCGGCCGCGCCAAGACAAGGACCATTGCACCCGGCGGCCCCGATGTGCGCTGCATCGCAACTTGCATTCGGCGAATTCGATGAGACCGCCTGAAAAGGTGACGATTGCGGTTGACTGCATGGGCGGGGACATCGGCCCTGCCGTCACCCTGGCGGCCTCACGTTCGTTTCTCGACGCGCATCCGGTCGCTGAGCTGATCCTCGTCGGTCGCGCCGAGGCGCTGGCTGAAACGTCTGGCTGGGCGCGATGCCGCATCGTGGCGGCGACCGAGATCGTCGAGATGCACGATCCGATCGAGGTGGCCCTGCGGCGCAAGAAAGACTCGTCGCTGCGGGTCGCGATCGGTTTGGTCAAGGCCGATGCGGCTGGATTTGCAGCCGCCCAGGCCTGTGTTTCGGCCGGCAACACGGGCGCATTGATGGCGCTTTCGCGTTATCTGCTCAAGACGCTCGAGGGCATTGATCGACCGGCCATTGCCAGCGTGATGCCCAACGTCCGTGACGGTTACACCACGGTGCTCGACCTGGGCGCCAATGTCGATTGCACTCCCGACCACCTGCTTCAGTTCGCCGTGATGGGCAGTGCGCTGGTTGCTGCGGTGGAAGGCAAGTCCAACCCGAGTGTGGGCTTGCTCAACATCGGTGAAGAAGCCATCAAAGGCAGCGAAACGATCAAACAGGCCGGCGAACTGCTGCGCGCTGCCGGCGCGGCCGGGCTGATCAACTTTCACGGTAACGTGGAAGGCAACGACATCTTCAAGGGCACCACCGATGTCGTGGTGTGCGATGGTTTTGTCGGCAACGTCGCCCTCAAGACGGCCGAAGGACTGGCAGCGATGTTGTCGGATTTCATCAAGCAGGAATTCACGCGCACTCCGTATGCCAAGCTCGCGGCTCTGGTCGCGCTGCCGGTGCTCAGGCATTTCAAGGCCCGCGTAGACCACCGGCGCTACAACGGCGCGGCATTGCTGGGCCTGCGCGGATTGGTGTTCAAGAGCCACGGTTCAGCCGATGCGTTCGCCTTCGAGCAGGCGTTGAATCGGGCTTATGATGCGGCCCGCAATGGATTGCTGGACCGCGTGCACAGCACGCTGTTGCAGACGCTGTCGGCCATGCCCGGGTCCGGCCCGAATGCCGAACGGGTCACGTCCGAATCCTCTCTGACCGAATGACCACCACTCCGCCGAGTTTTTCGCGCATCACCGGCACGGGCAGTTTTCTGCCGCCCCTGCGGTTGAGCAACGCCGACCTGGTGGCCCGACTGGCAGCGCAAGGCGTGGAAAGTTCGGACGAGTGGATCGTCGATCGCACTGGGATCCAGGCGCGCCACTTCGCGGCGGCCGACATGGCGTGCAGCGATCTGGCGGTGCACGCCGCGCGCCAAGCGCTCGCAGCCGGCCACTGCGAAGCTTCGTCGGTCGACCTGATCATCGTCGCCACATCGACGCCCGACATGGTGTTTCCATCGACCGCCTGCTTGGTGCAACAAAAGCTCGGCGCGCACGGCGGCGCCGCGTTCGACGTGCAGGCGGTCTGTTCGGGCTTCGTCTATGCACTGAGCATCGCCGATTCGATGATCCGCACCGGCGCGGCCCAACGCGCCCTCGTGATTGGCGCCGAGGTGTTCTCGCGCATCCTCGATTTCAAGGACCGGACCACCTGCGTGCTGTTCGGTGACGGCGCCGGCGCGGTGTTGCTGGAGGGCAGTGCCGAGCCCGGCATCGTGGCCAGCCAGTTGCATGCCGACGGCAGACACGTCGACATCCTGTGCGTGCCGGGCAGCATATCGGGCGGACTGGTCACGGGCGACCCGCTGTTGCGCATGGATGGTCAGGCGGTTTTCAAGCTCGCGGTGCGGGTGCTCGAGGAAGTCGCCCACGAAGTGCTGGCGAAGGCGGGCCGAAGCGCCGAGGATGTCGACTGGCTGATCCCTCACCAAGCCAACATCCGCATCATGCAGAGCACGGCCCGCAAGTTGAAGATGCCGCTGGGAAAGCTGATATCGACGGTTGCCGAACATGGCAACACGTCGGCGGCGTCGATCCCGCTGGCACTGGACGTGTCGGTCCGGGATGGCACGGTCAAGCGCGGCGACACCGTCATGCTCGAAGGTGTCGGCGGCGGGTTCACTTGGGGCGCGGTCCTCGTTGATTTTTGAGCGCCTGTCGGCTGCTCCTTGCCGCCTGAAAGGCCGCCTTCGATGTCTGCATTCGCGTTTGTTTTCCCCGGTCAGGGCTCTCAATCCGTGGGCATGCTCGACGCCTGGGGCGATCACCCTGCAGTGCGCGACACACTGGCCGAATCGGCACAGGCGTTGTCGATGGACATCCGCCGGTTGATCCATGACGGGCCGAAAGAGCAACTCGACCTGACCACCAACACGCAGCCCGTGATGTTGGTCGCGGGCATTGCCTGCTACCGCGCATGGATTGCCGAGACCGGTCGCGTGCCGACGGCAGTGGCAGGGCATTCTCTGGGCGAATACACCGCGCTGGTCGCGGCCGGTGCGCTCAGGCTGGGCGACGCGTTGCCGCTGGTTCGTCTGCGGGCTCAAGCAATGCAAAGCGCCGTGCCGGTCGGCCTGGGCGCGATGGCGGCGATTCTCGCGCTGGATGCGCAAACCGTCATCGAAGGCTGCGCCGAGGTGATGGCCAGCACCGGCGAACTGGTGGAGGCGGCCAACTTCAACGACCCGACGCAGACCGTCATCTCCGGCACCCGGGCGGGCGTCGACGCCGCGTGCGAATTGTTGAAACAGCGCGGCGCAAAGAGGGCGCTGATGCTGCCCGTGTCGGCGCCGTTCCATTGCACGCTGATGAAACCCGCGGCCGAACGGCTGCAGGCGGCACTCGCCGAGGTGCCGATCGGTGAGCCGTCGATGGCGTTGGTCAACAACATCGACGTGCGGGTCGAGCGCGACCCCGCGGCGATTCGCCAGGCGCTCTACCGGCAGGCGTTCGGCGCCGTGCGCTGGGTCGAGACGGTCCGCGCCCTGCGCGGGCTGGGCGCGGCGCGCGTCATCGAATGTGGTCCGGGCAAGGTGCTGGCGGGAACGGTCAAGCGCATCGACGCCGATTTGTGCGGTGGAGCGGTGTTCGATCGGGAAAGTCTGGATCTGGCTCGGGTCTTGTTGACGGAAGGAGTGCAGGCATGAACGAAGTGACACTGGTCGGTCAGGTGGCGCTCGTCACGGGAGCGTCGCGTGGAATTGGGCGCGCCATCGCGCTCGCGCTCGCCGCCATGGGATTGAAGGTGATCGGCACCGCCACCAGCGATGCCGCGGCCCACACCATCGGCGAGACGCTTTCTGCGTTTGCGGGCTGCAAGGGATTGCGGCTGGATGTGAACGACGCGCCCGGCGTCGACGCCGCCATCGATGCCATCGTCAAGGAGCACGGTGCGTTGCATGTGGTCGTCAACAACGCCGGCATCACGCGCGATGCGCTGTCGATGCGGATGAAAGACGACGACTGGGATGCGGTGCTCGACACCAACCTCAAAGCGGTGTTTCGAGTCAGCCGCGCCGCCATGCGGCCCATGATGAAACAGCGCTACGGCCGCATCATCAACATCACCTCGGTGGTCGGTTCCAGCGGCAACCCGGGGCAGGCCAACTACGCGGCGGCCAAGGCCGGCGTGGCCGGCATGACGCGCTCGCTGGCGCGTGAGCTGGGCAGTCGCGGCATCACGGTCAACTGCGTCGCCCCGGGCTTCATCGAGACCGACATGACCAAGTCGCTCACGCCGGCGCAAACCACCGCATTGATGGCGCAGATTCCGCTCGGTCGCCTCGGTCAGGTGAGCGACATCGCCCATGCGGTCGCGTTCTTGGCATCGCCCGGCGCGGGCTACATCACGGGCACCGAAATGCACGTCAATGGCGGCATGTACATGAACTAGTTGCAGCAGCGACGCGCCCGGACCGAGCCGGCCGGCGTGTGCCCGAGCGTGCTCCGGAGGGGCCACGCGCTGGCCGTAGAATCCGGGCCTGTCTCTGTAAACACTGTCCCTATAAACACTCCTGGAGGAGTCAATGAGCGATATCGAATCACGCGTCAAGAAAATCGTTGCCGAGCAGCTCGGTGTGCCCGAGGCCGACGTGACGAATGCCAAGGCTTTCGTCGCCGATCTGGGTGCCGATTCGCTTGACACCGTGGAACTGGTGATGGCTCTGGAAGACGAGTTCGGCATCGAGATTCCCGACGAGGAAGCCGAAAAAATCACCACGGTGCAATTGGCGATCGATTACGCGCTCAAGCACCAAAAGGCCGCCTGAGGCCGCCCTCGGCGACAGCATCGACTTGCAGAGCGCATGACCCGACGACGTGTGGTAGTGACTGGTCTGGGCCTGATCAGCCCGGTGGGCAGCACGGTAGAGCAGGGGTGGGCGAACCTTCTGGCCGGCAAGTCCGGCATTTCCAACATCACCAAGTTCGACGCGACGAATTACGCGTGTCGGTTTGCCGGTGAGGTGCGCGACTTCAATGTCGAGCACTACCTGGCGGCCAAGGATGCGCGTCACATGGACACATTCATCCATTACGGCTTGGCGGCATCGATCCAGGCGGTGCGCGATGCGGGCCTGCGCACCAACGACGATTTGACCGAGGAAGAAGCCGAGCGGATCGGCTGCATCGTCGGCTCCGGCATCGGCGGGCTGCCGCTCATAGAAGACACCCATGCCGAGCTGACAGCACGCGGACCGCGCCGAATTTCGCCGTTCTTCGTGCCCGCTTCGATCATCAACATGATCTCGGGCCATGTGTCGATCCGCTTCGGTTTCCAGGGGCCCAACCTGGCCATCGTCACGGCGTGCACGACGGGTTTGCACTGCATCGGCGCGGCGGGCCGGCTGATCGAATACGGTGACGCCGACGTGATGGTGGCCGGTGGGTCCGAGGCGACGGTCTCGCCGTTGGGTGTTGGCGGCTTCGCATCCGCCAAGGCTTTGTCGACCCGCAACGACGACCCGATGACCGCCTCGCGTCCGTGGGACCGGGACCGTGACGGGTTCGTGCTGGGCGAGGGCTCGGGCGCCATGGTGCTCGAAGAATACGAGCATGCCAGGCGGCGCGGCGCGCGGATCTATGCCGAGCTGATCGGCTTCGGCATGGGTGCCGACGCGTTCCACATGACCGCACCCAATGTCGACGGCCCGAAACGTGCGATGAAGGCGGCTTTGCGCAATGCCGCCGTCAACCCCGACCAGGTTCAATACCTCAACGCACACGGCACCTCCACGCCGCTGGGCGACGTCAACGAGACGAATGCCATCAAGCTGGCTTTCGGCGACCACGCAAAAAGGCTGGTCGTCAATTCGACCAAGTCGATGACCGGCCACCTGCTCGGTGGCGCTGGTGGCATCGAGTCGGTGTTCACCGCGCTCGCGCTGCACCATCAGGTGTCGCCACCGACGATCAACATCTACAACCAGGACCCGGAGTGTGATCTCGACTACTGCGCCAACGAAGCGCGGCCGATGAAGATCGACATCGCGGTGAAGAACAACTTCGGTTTCGGCGGCACGAACGGAACGCTGGTTTTCAAGCGCGTCTGAGGCCTCGGATCCCGCACTTTTCACCAAGGGCCGATGCGTACTGCCCCGGCTTTGCAGGTTCGGCTGGTCCACTTCGGGGTTTGGCGAATCGGCGTCTGGTTGCTCACATTGGCCGCTGCGCTGACGCTGGTGATGTGGATCGCCGCGCTGCGATCCGGTCCGGGGTTGGTGTGGCTTGCGGCTGGCGCCATGGCCATCGCCCTGATCGTCGGCTCGGGTGCCCGACTGGCGCGGATTGCACCGTTGAGCCTGCAGTGGGATGGGGTTGGGTGGCACATCGCACCGCTTTCCCCACCGGGCTGGCAGGCCATGTCCGGCGAGCTCAGCATCGCACTCGATCTGGGTGCCTGGATGCTGCTGCGGTTTCACCACGACGGCCTCGGCCGCTGGTCTGGTTCGACTTGGTTGCCGGTGCAGCGACATGGTCTGGAAGCGCAGTGGCACGCGCTGCGCTGTGCGGTATATTCCCCGCGCCCTGAACCTGGCTTTTCGCCTTGATCTCCCGATGCGCTGTGCATGAATGCCCCTGACGCCGACGCGCCGCTGATCGAGCGCATCAAGCAAGGCGACGTGAAGGCTTTCGAGATGCTCGTGGTCAAGTACCAGCGCCGGATCGAACGACTGATCGGACGCATGGTGCGCGATGTCGACCTGGTGCCCGACATCGCACAGGAAACCTTCATACGGGCGTACCGCGCGATCCCGCAGTTTCGCGGCGAGAGTGCCTTCTACACCTGGCTCTACCGGATTGCAGTCAACACGGCCAAGAAAGCGTTGATGGATCTGAAGCGCGATCCGCTGGTGTTCGAGTCGGCGCTCGCAGCCCGCGGTGAGGACGATGAAACTTCCCACGTTGAAAACGCACTAAGCGACGGTGAGACGCCGGATGCAGTGCTGGCCAGCAAGCAGATCGCCGCGGCTGTCAATTCGGCGGTGGACGCTTTGTCGGACGACCTTCGTCAGGCGATCACGCTGCGGGAGATCGAAGGTCTCAGCTATGAAGAGATTGCAGAAATGATGAATTGCCCCATCGGCACGGTGCGCTCCCGCATCTTTCGAGCCCGTGAAAGCATTTCGTCGCGCTTGAAGCCATTGCTCGAGGCGCGCGAAGGCAGGCGTTGGTGAGTGCGCGCGAGCGCTCGGGTGCAGGCATTTGGAAGCAGCGTTGGAGCAGCAGACATGGTGAATGAAGCAGTCAAGCCCACTGACGAGCAGTGGTCCGCGCTGGTCGATGGCGAACTGGACGCGGCGACGGTGGCGCGTTGTTGTGTGCATTGGCGCGATGACGAAACAGTGAGAGCCGGATGGCACCGCCATCAGGTGATCGGCGACGTGTTGCGCTCCGAGGACCTGGCGTCTGACCCGGGGCGCGATGAGGCTTTCCTGGTGGCGCTGCGCCTGCGTCTGTCAGCCGAACCTGTGGTGCTGGCGCCTTTGCCGGTGGCGGTGAATTCGCCCGGTTCACGGCTCTCGTCTGGACCTGCAGCACGCCGCTGGTCTTGGTTGGGTTCGTCGGCGCTGGCCGCGGGATTCCTGGCGGTGGTCGGGCTGTTGCTGGTGATGCGGGCGCCAGACACGAGCGCGGACCTGCAGGCGGCGGCCAAGGTGGTTCCCGCCGTTTCAGGCGGCGTGATGCTGGCCGATTCGACGACGCCTCGTGCTGCGCAAACCATGCTCGAAACGCCCAGCGCGAGCGGAACGTTGGTGCGTGATGCCGGCCTCGACCGGTACCTGGCCGCCCACCAACAGTTCGCGGGCAGTTCGGCGCTGGGCGTGCCGTCCGTCTACTTGCGCAGTGCCACGGCCGATGCGTCCAAGCGTTGACCCGGCCGGCTCGCCGCGCGGGCGCTCGGGCCTGAGCGCACTCGTCTTGGCGGCTTTGATGGCGCTCGCCCCGGCACTGGTGACGGCTGCTGCGGCCGAAAGTGCCGTTTCGACGCCAATCAATGCGGAAGAGTTGCGCATCTGGTTGATGCGTATCCAGCAGGCCAGCAGTTTGCACAGCTTCCAGGGCACGTTCGTCGTCAGCGGCGGCGGGACCGTGTCGAGCGCGCGGGTCGCTCATTTCTGCGAAGGAAAGAATCAATTCGAACGCATCGATTCGCTGGACGGTGTGGAGCGACACGTGTTTCGGCACAACAACGTGGTCCACACCGTGTGGCCGCAGAGTCGGGTGGCGCTGGTAGAACAGCGCGAGCAGGCCGTGTCCTTTCTCGGCACAGTGGGCACCGGCGGTGAACGCATCGTCGACCACTACGACGTGCGGCGGCAGGGCTCCGACCGAGTGGCCGGACACGAGGCCGGCGTGCTGCTGCTCAAACCCAGGGACGGCTACCGGTACGGCTATCGTTTGTGGTCCGAGCGCTCATCGGGACTGCTGCTGCGTGCCGACGTCTTGAACGCCAAGGGCGAGGTCCTGGAGACTTCGGCTTTCTCCAATGTCGTGATCGGTGTGCGGCCGCAGCCCGACAGCGTGATGCTGCGCATGAAAAGTCTCGACGGTTACCGGGTGATCAGGCCGGTGCTGGTGCCGACCCGGCTCGAATCCGAAGGCTGGGCATTGCGCGACACACCGCCCGGTTTTCGCCTCGTCAGCTGCATCAAACGGCCTCTCGGGCCGTCAGACGCGGACCGAGCCGATGACATCCAGGCGTTGCAATCGATTTATTCCGACGGCATGACTTACGTGTCGCTGTTCATCGAACCCTACGATGCGCGGCGACATACCCAGGAAATGCTCACGGCCGTCGGCGCCACCCAGACGTTGATGCGCCGACACGGAGATTGGTGGGTCACCGTCATGGGCGACGTGCCGTCGCGTACCTTGAACTCGTTCGCCAGCGGGCTGGAGCGCAGCAAATAGGCGCCTCCAGGGGGCGGGCAAGAGTTCGTGCGTCGCAGGGTTCGCCGGGTATGGCTGCAACATCGAGCAGGCCCGGGGCAATCGCCCTATCCTTTCTCATATCGTTTTGTGTATCGAGGTGACTTTCATGTCTGTCAGTTCCAATTTTCTGGTCTCGCTGCTGCATCGTCGGCTTTCGTGGATGGCGCTGGCGCTGGGTGTGGCGTTTAGTGCCTCAATGTTGCCGGAGCCAGTGCATGCGCAAGGCCTCCCGGACTTCACGGACCTGGTCGAGAAGGTCGGGCCGGCGGTTGTCAACATTCGAACCACCGAGCGCGCCAAGGCCAACCGGCGCGGCGCCGGAGGCGGTGCACCTGAAATGGATGAAGACATGCTGGAGTTCTTCCGTCGGTTCGGCTTGCCGGTGCCGAATCAGCCCGGCCCGAACGGCGGTCCGCGCCAGGCGCCTGACGGTGAACCGCAGCAACGTGGCGTCGGGTCGGGATTCATCCTCAGCCAGGATGGCTACGTGATGACCAATGCACACGTGGTCGAGGGCGCCGACGAAGTGCTGGTGACACTCACCGACAAGCGTGAATTCGTGGCCAAGATCGTGGGCACCGACAAGCGCTCCGATGTCGCTCTCGTGAAGATCGAAGCCACCGGTCTGCCGGCGGTGCGGATCGGCGACGTCAACCGCTTGAAGGTCGGCGAGTGGGTCATCGCGATCGGTTCGCCGTTCAATCTGGAGAACACGGTCACTGCAGGCATCGTCAGCGCCAAAGCGCGCGATACCGGCGACCTGGTCCGGTTGATTCAGACCGACGTGGCGATCAACCCGGGCAACTCGGGCGGGCCGTTGATCAACATGCGCGGTGAAGTGGTGGGCATCAACTCGCAGATCTACAGCCGCTCGGGTGGCTACATGGGCATCTCGTTTTCGATCCCTATCGACGAGGCGACACGGGTTTCCGACCAGTTGCGCACGTCTGGCCGCGTCAGCCGCGGCCGGATCGGTGTCAGCATCGACCAGGTGACCAAGGAAGTGGCCGAGTCGATCGGGTTGGGCAAGCCAATCGGCGCGCTGGTGCGCAGCGTCGAAGCGGGCGGCCCGGCCGACAAGGCCGGTGTCGAGGCTGGCGACATCGTCGTCAAGTTCGATGGCAAGGCGATCGAGCGTTCTGTCGACCTGCCGCGCATTGTCGGCGGCGTCAAGCCCGGCTCGAAGTCGACCATGCAGGTGTTCCGTCGGGGCGCGATGCGCGACCTCAGTGTGACAGTGGTCGAATTCGAGGCCGAACGTGCCAAGCCGGTGGCAGAACGCGACAAGAAGTCCGCCCCGCCCGCCACCGCCGTTGGCTCTTTGGGCATGGCTGTGGTGGATCTGACCGATGCACAAAAACGCGAGCTGAAGATCAAGAGCGGTGTGCGGGTCGAAACTGCCGAAGGAGCCGCCGCATCTGCTGGCCTGCGCGAGGGCGATGTGATTTTGTCCGTCGACAACGTCGAAATCACCAATGCCAAGCAGTTTGAAGCCGCCACCGCCAAGGCCGACAAGAGTCGAGGTGTCACGTTGTTGGTGCGCCGCGGCGACATGGCGAGTTTCCTGATCGTCAAGCCGCCGCGCTGAATGTTCGGGGGGCTTCGGACCGCCCCAGCGAACTGTAGGGACTTCGCACATGCCGGTAAACAGGTTTTCGGTTCCCTCCAAGCCGCGTCAGATCGAGCAAGCCGGCGCTTCGACAGGCTGCGATTCAGACCCGCGACCGAGTTAATCCGCTGAAAAGCTGCCTCGGCAATGTGCTGGAAGCACAGCAGCGCGCGCCGCGGAGGCTTCACCGGGAAAAATGTCGGAAGCTGTTGATAAGATGTGGACAACGTTCTTGTTGGTGAGTCGCAACGACGCGAAATCGAGGTCGACGGCAGTTGCTCAAGAATGCTTTTGGCTACAATGAGAGACCAACAAGCAGTTGCCAAACACTTTGTTGGAAGGCGCGTCATTTATTTCGACGTGCCTTTTTTTTAGCTTCAGCTCGGACCGCCGGCCCGTTTCCGCGCGATGCGATCGAGACCCACGCTGACATCGCAGCGCCGGTAAAAAGGGCGGTCATTCGCCATTGAAGCAACTTGCAGCAAGCATGAATCACATCAGAAATTTCTCGATCATTGCCCACATCGACCACGGCAAGTCGACCCTGGCCGACCGACTCATCCAGCGTTGTGGCGGCCTCAGCGATCGCGAGATGGAGGCGCAGGTGCTCGACTCGATGGACATCGAGCGTGAACGCGGCATCACGATCAAGGCGCAGACGGCTGCGCTGGTTTACAAGGCCCGCGATGGGCAGCACTACCAGCTCAACCTGATCGACACGCCGGGCCATGTCGACTTTTCGTACGAAGTGAGCCGCTCGTTGTCCGCCTGCGAAGGCGCTCTGCTGGTGGTCGACGCGAGCCAGGGCGTCGAGGCCCAGACGGTGGCCAACTGCTACACCGCGCTCGAACTCGGCGTGCATGTGGTTCCGGTGCTCAACAAGATGGATCTTCCGCAGGCCGACCCCGAGCGTGCCAAGGAGGAGATCGAAGATGTCATCGGTATCGATGCGACCGATGCGATTCCGTGCAGCGCCAAGACCGGTGAGGGCATCGACGACATTCTCGAGGCCGTCATCGCTCGCATGCCGGCGCCGCGCGGCCAGGTCGACGCGCCGTTGCGCGCCGTGATCGTCGACGCGTGGTTCGACAACTACGTCGGGGTGGTGATGTTGGTGCGCGTGGTCGACGGCACGCTCAAGCGCAACGAGCGCATCCGTCTGATGGCCAGTGACGCCGTCTATGGCGCCGACAGCCTGGGCGTGTTCACGCCGAAGTCGGTCGCACGCGAACAGCTCAATGCGGGCGAAGTCGGTTTCATCATCGCGGGCATCAAGGAACTGCAGGCGGCGAAGGTCGGCGACACGATCACGCTCGAAAAGAAACTGCCCAACAACCTGGGACCGGCGGTCGGAGCCCTGCCGGGCTTCAAGGAGATCCAGCCGCAGGTGTTTGCCGGCCTGTACCCGACCGAGGCCAGCGAATACGACCAACTGCGCGACGCGCTCGAGAAACTCAAGCTCAACGATTCATCGCTGCGCTATGAGCCCGAGGTGAGCCAGGCGCTGGGTTTTGGATTTCGTTGTGGTTTCCTCGGCCTGTTGCACATGGAGATCGTGCAGGAGCGACTGGAGCGCGAGTTCGATCAGGACCTGATCACGACCGCGCCCTCGGTCGTCTATCAAGTCGAGTTGAACAACGGCGAGGTGGTGCAGGTCGACAACCCGTCGAAGATGCCCGACCTCGGCCGGACCAAGGAAGTGCGCGAGCCGATCGTCAAGGTGCATCTCTACATGCCGCAAGACTACGTTGGCCCGGTCATGACGTTGGCCAACCTCAAACGCGGCAACCAGCTCAACATGGCCTACCACGGCCGGCAGGTGATGCTCACCTACGAAATGCCGTTGGCCGAGATCGTGCTGGACTTCTTCGACAAACTCAAGAGCGTGTCGCGCGGTTATGCGTCGATGGATTACGAGTTCAAGGAATACCGCGCCGCTGATGTCGTCAAGGTCGACATCCTGCTCAATGGCGACAAGGTCGACGCGCTGTCGATCATCGTGCACCGCAGCCAGAGCCAGTACCGCAGTCGAGCGGTCGTGGCCAAGATGCGCGAGCTGATTTCGCGCCAGCAGTACGACGTCGCCATACAGGCCGCCATCGGGGCCAATATTATTGCGCGTGAGACAATCAAAGCGCTCCGCAAGAACGTCATCGCCAAGTGCTACGGTGGCGACGTCTCACGCAAGCGCAAGCTCCTGGACAAACAAAAGGCCGGCAAGAAACGCATGAAGCAGATCGGCTCTGTCGAGGTGCCGCAGGAAGCGTTTCTCGCCATCCTGCAAGTGGACGATTGATGGCTTCTCTGACGGGTGTGTTGTACGGCCTGCTGGCTCTGTTTCTCGGTGGCTGGTATTTGGGAAAGTGGAGCGGCAATTTTTCGCTGCTGCTGTTTGTATTGACGGTCGTGACCTTCGGGTATTGGCTGGCAGAGCGCTTCTACTTCGCGCCGCGCCGTGCAGCGTCCGCCACCACGCTGGAACGCCAGGACACTGCGCGACGCGAAGCGCTCGCCCGCCAGGGAATTGCCAAGGTCGACGGCAACATCGCGCAGGCCCGCGAATCGCTGTTGATGCAACCCTGGTGGCTCGACTGGACCGCTGGCTTGTTTCCCGTGATCCTGGCCGTGTTCCTGTTGCGTTCGTTCCTGTTCGAGCCGTTCAAGATCCCCAGCGGCTCGATGCTGCCCACGCTGCTGGTCGGCGACTTGATTCTGGTGAACAAGTTTCACTACGGCGTGCGGCTCCCGGTCATCAACAAAAAGATCATTGCCTACAACGACCCGCAGCGTGGCGACGTGATGGTTTTTCGCTTCCCGAAAGACACCAGCGTCGACTACATCAAGCGGGTGGTTGGGGTGCCAGGCGACGAGATCACGTTCAGCCAACAGCGGCTTTATGTGAACGGAAAGGTCGCGCCTCTGGAGCAAACGCCGCCGCCCGGGTTCTACGACGTGGATTCACTGCGCTATTTTCCTGAGTTCAAGGAAAAGCTGGGCAGCGTCGAGCACCGCATTCTTGTCAATCCCCAGGCGCAACCTTATTACGGGCCCGACGACAGGATCGCCTTTCCGTTTCGCGAAAACTGCCGATACAGTGCCGAGGGATTGACATGCAAGGTGCCGGCTGGCCACTACTTCACGATGGGTGACAACCGCGACAACTCGCAAGACTCCCGCTTCTGGGGCTTCGTGCCCGACGAGAACATCGTCGGCCGGGCATTCTTCGTTTGGATGAATTTCGGCGATTTGAAGCGCATCGGGTCGTTCCGTTGAACGACATGCCGATCCCGCAGCCGCCGTGTCTGGAGCACACAGTGATCACTTTCGGGCCTCGCGAAGCACGCCGCCACCAACGCGGCTTCACACTGTTCGGCTTGCTCATGGCAGCCATCGTCGTCGGCTTCATTGCCCTGATCGCCATGCGCGTGCTGCCGACCCTGAACGAGTATTTCACGGTGGTGAAGGCGGTCAATAAGGTCGCCAACGAGGGTGGCACCACGGTGCCCGAGATCCGGGCCGCCTTCGAGCGCATCAAGGCCGTCGAGTATTCGATTTCGACCATTTCGGCGAAAGACCTGCTGATTACGAAAGAGAATGACAAGGTGGTCGTCGCCTTCGCCTATGACAAGGAAATCGAGCTGATGGAGCCGGTCTACCTCGTCATCAAGTACAAGGGGCGTTCCAAGTAGCGGACCGCGATGGACCACCGTCTCGACGTCCTGCAGCAGCGCATCGGCCACCGGCTTCGCGACCCCGCGCTGCTGATCCGTGCCCTGACGCACCGAAGTTTCGGTGCCGACCACAACGAGCGTCTCGAATTTCTGGGAGATGCCGTGCTCAGCCTGACGGTCTCGAGCTTGCTGTTCGACCGCTTTTCCGGCTCCGACGAAGGCGACCTGACGCGCGTGCGAGCCCACTTGGTGCGAGAAGACAGCCTGCATCGCATGGCGTTGCAGTTGGGCCTGCCGGAGGTGTTGCGGTTGAGCGAAGGCGAGGCGCGTGGCGGCGGCGCGCAGCGACCGTCGATCCTCGCCGATGCGCTCGAGGCGCTGATCGGAGCCACGTTCCTGGATGGCGGCTTCGGCGCCGCGCACGAGTTGGTGAATCGCCTGTTCGGCGAAGTCATCGCCACCACCGACACCGCCAGTTGGGCCAAGGACGCGAAAACCGAATTGCAGGAATGGTTGCAGGCGCGCCGCTTTCCGATCCCCGGCTATCGCATCAGTTCCACCCGTGGGCAGGCGCATGCTCAGACTTTCGAGGTCGAATGTTCGGTGCCGGCTCTGGCGCTGACCCAGTCTGGCGAAGGCCGCTCGCGCCGCATGGCCGAGCAGGAAGCCGCCCGCCGCATGGTTGATCTGCTCAAGTCAAGCGACTTGCCCGGCGGGCCATTACGCTCCTAGGTAGCACATCGCGTTTGCCCGCAACGCTGCGCTCGGCGCCCACCTGAAGTACCCTGGCCCATGACATCCGAACCGCTTTCCGACCCTCTTTTTTCAGCGGGAGCCGGACCTCTGCCACGCTGCGGCCTGGTGGCCATCGTCGGCCGTCCCAATGTCGGTAAGTCCACGTTGCTCAACGCACTGGTCGGCCAGAAGGTCAGCATCACGTCCGACAAGGCGCAGACCACGCGCCACCGCATCACGGGCATCCGCAGCGTCGGGTCGCTGGACGAGGGCGGAGCGCAGTTCGTGTTCGTCGACACGCCTGGCTTCCAGACCCGCTACGCCGCCGCGCTGAACCGCACCTTGAACCGCACCGTGCACAGCGTGCTGGCCGACGTCGATGTGGTGATGTTCGTCGTCGAGGCCGGGCGCTTCGGTCTGGACGACGCCAAGGTGCTGGCTTTGATGCCACCCGACAAGCCGGTCTTCCTGATTGCCAACAAGCTCGACGTCCTGCAGCGACGTGCCGACCTCGTGCCCTGGCTGAAGGCCATGCAGGAGCGCCACGCCTTCGCTGAGTTCGTGCCGCTGTCGGCCAAGAAAAACGCCGACGCGCAGCGTCTGCTCGACATCGTCAAGCCCTACCTCCCTGAGCAGGTCTGGTTTTATGACGAGGAGGCGCTGACCGACCGCAGCGACCGCTTCCTGGCCAGCGAGATCATCCGCGAGAAGCTGTTCCGGCTGACCGGCGACGAACTGCCCTACACCTCGACCGTCGTGATCGACAGGTACGAAGAGGAAGGCAACCTGCGCCGCATCGCCGCGAGCATCGTGGTCGAGCGAGACGCCCACAAGGGCATGATCATCGGCGCTGGTGGTGACCGCCTCAAGCGCATCGGCAGCGAAGCGCGCCAGGACCTCGAGAAGTTGATGGACGCCAAGGTGTTCCTCGAGTTATGGGTCAAGGTGCGTTCCGGCTGGGCCGCCGACGAGGAACATCTGCGCTCGTATGGGTATGAATGACGGCGGCACCGCGCCTGCGCGGCATGCCGTGAGTCTGTCGCACGCTGTGCACGCTGTGCACGCCCGCCGATCCAGCCGATGCCCGCCGCCCGCCGCCCGCCCGCTGCGCTGACGGCCTACGTGCTGCACCGGCACGACTGGAGCGAGTCGAGCCTCATCATCGACTTGCTGACCCGCGAGCAGGGCCGCCTCGTCATCGCCGCCAAGGGGGCGCGGCGGCCCTACTCGCAGCAGCGCGCCGTGTTGCTGCCGTTTCAGCGCATTCTCGTCACGCTCGGGCGTTTGCCCACCGGCGCGGACGGCGGCGAGGTGCAGACCCTGCGCAGTGCCGAGTGGGGCGGCGGCGCGGCGATGCTCACCGGATCGGCCTTGTTCAGCGGCTTCTACCTGAACGAGCTGCTGATGAAGCTGCTGGCCCGGCACGACCCGCATGCCGCGCTGTTCGACTGCTACGCCGCCACGCTGGCAACCTTGGCCGACCCCGACGAGGCACGTGGGCAGGCGGCGTTGCGTGCGTTCGAACTGATCTTGTTGCGCGAACTCGGCGTGCTGCCTGAACTCAACCTGGTCACGTCGACGCAGCAGGCGCTGCGGGCCGATGCCGCCTACACGCTGGCGCCCGAAGCAGGTGTGGTCGACGCGCGCGGCAACGCCGAGCTCAGCGGTGCCAGGCTGACCGGCCTGCAGGCTGCCCTGCAGCACGGCAGTGTGGCGGCTCTGCAGACGGCCTGCCTGGGCGCGCTGCCCGAGCTGAAAACGGTGTTGCGCACGTTGCTTCACTATCATCTGGGCGAGTTGCCGCTGCGCAGCCGTCAGGTCATGCTGCAACTGCAGGCGCTGCAGCGTTGACCCGGTCACCACACGTCATTCATGAATCCTCTGCTCTCCTTCGGCCTCGAACAGCGGCGCGCTTCGACCGCGCTGTCGGTCAATCTGAACCGGGTCGCGCTGCTGCGCAATTCGCGGCCGTTGATTTTTCCGAGCGTCACCCGAGCCGCCACGATCGCGTTGCACGCCGGTGCCCACGGCATCACGGTGCATCCGCGCCCTGACGAGCGCCACATCCGCACCAGCGACGTGCATGAACTGGCGGCCTTGCTGAAGGACCATCCTCAAGCCGAGTTCAACATCGAGGGCAACCCGTTCCACAACCTGATGCCGCTGGTGCGCGCGTTGCGTCCGCAGCAATGCACCTTCGTGCCCGACAGCGCCGAGCAGGCGACCTCGGACCACGGCTGGGTGTTGCCGCGCGATGCGGCGGCGCTGGCGCCGCTGATTCACGAGGCGCAGGCGCTGGGCGTGCGGGTCAGCCTGTTCATGGACCCCGATCCCGGCGCCATGCGATCAGCGCGTGCACTGGGGGCCGACCGCGTCGAGCTTTACACCGAAAGCTACGCGCACGCGCACGGCACGCCGCGCCAGGCCGAGGTGCTGGCGGGCTACGTCGCCACGGCGCGGGCCGCGCTGGTCGAAGGCCTGGGCATCAATGCCGGACACGACCTCAACCGCGACAACCTGGGCGATTTTCTCGGCGCCGTGCCCGGTGTGCTGGAGGTCTCGATCGGCCATGCGTTGATCGCCGACGCACTCGAACTCGGCCTGGGCGAGACGGTGCGCGCTTACCTGCGCTGCATCGAAGGCGCCCGAGCCGCCGCGACCACGGGCCTTGCCCATGCAGCACCTGGCGCGACTCGGCCCGCTGGACCTCTTGCCGGCGCGGCGCCGTGATCTACGGCATCGGCACCGACGTCTGCGACATCCGACGCATCGCCGCGACGCTGGCCCGCCGCAGCGAGCGTTTTGCCGAGAAGGTGCTCGGGCCGCACGAGATCGAGGTGTTCCGCGCGCGCCGCAATCTGGTTGAAGCGCGCGGCGTGCGCTTCCTCGCCACGCGCTTTTCGGCCAAGGAAGCGTTTTCCAAAGCCATCGGCCTGGGCATGCGCATGCCGATGACGTGGCGCGCCTGCGAGGTGGTCAACCAACTCAGCGGCAAACCGGAATTGCGCCTGCATGGCGAACTGGCGCGCTGGTTCGAGTCGCGCGGGCTGCACGCGCATGTCAGCGTCAGCGATGAAACCGACTACGCAACGAGCTTTGTCGTGGTCGAAACCCGGGATTGAAATGAACGCCAAGCGCAAGTCGTCCGCTCTGCCTGTCGCGCCAGCGGTCAGTTCGGTGCATGCACCGGTCGTGCTCGACATCGCCGGTTTCAAGCTCGATGCAGATGACCGGCGACGCCTGCAGCATCCGCTGACCGGCGGCCTGATCTTGTTCGCGCGCAACTGGCAAAGCCGTGCTCAGCTGACGGAACTGACCAGCGAGATCAAGGCGATCCGCGCCGACCTGTTGATCTGCGTCGACCACGAGGGCGGCCGCGTGCAGCGCTTTCGCACCGACGGCTTCACGCACCTGCCACCGATGCGGGTGCTGGGCGAGATGTGGATGCAGGACGCGTTGGCTGCCACCGACGCGGCCACTGCCGCCGGCCACGTGCTGGGTGCCGAGCTGCGCGCGTGCGGTGTCGACCTCAGCTTCACGCCGGTGCTCGACCTCGACCACGGTGCTTCCAGCGTGATCGGCGACCGCGCCTTCCACCGCGATGCGCGCGTCGTGACGATGCTGGCGAAGAGCCTGATGCACGGTCTGTTGCTGGCCGGCATGCAGCACTGCGGCAAACACTTTCCCGGCCACGGCTTCGTGAAGGCGGACAGCCACCACGACCTGCCGGTCGACAAGCGCAGCCTGAAGACGATCCTGGCCGACGACGCGCGGCCCTACGAGTGGCTCAGCAGCTGCCTGTCCGGCCTGATGCCGGCGCACGTCGTGTATCCCGAGGTCGACTCGCTGCCGGCCGGCTTTTCGCCGCGCTGGCTGAAGGAGATCCTGCGGCAGCAGCTGGGCTTCACCGGCGCGGTGTTCAGCGACGACCTCAGCATGGCCGGGGCGCGCCGCGTCGGCGGCGTCGAAGTCACTCACGCCGAGGCCGCCGGGCTGGCTTTGAACGCTGGCTGCGACCTGGTGCTGTTGTGCAACCAGTCGGTCGACGGTGGCGCGGCCGTCGATGCCTTGCTTGACGGCATGGCCGAATCGCAGCGGCAAGGCCACTGGCAGCCCGACCCGGACAGCGAGGCCCGCCGGCTCGACCTGCTGCCGCAGACCGCGCCGGTCACTTGGGACGACCTGATGCACCTGCCGACTTATCAGCGTTCGCTGGAGCGGCTGCCGTGAACGGCCGAGACTGGTTGAGCGCGGTCAATCCGCGCGCCGCCGCGGGCCGCAGCATGCACCAACCTCAGGAGGCGGGCCATGTCATTGAGCGATGAACTCACGAAGTTGCACGAACTGCACCAGCGCGGCACGTTGACGGACCCGGAATATGCACGCGCCAAAGAGCGACTGCTGTCGGTGCCAGGCGGTTTCACCGGCATGCCGGACCCAACGAGCGACACCGCTCCGGCCATGGCGGCCATCAACGCCCTGAGGCGCAGCCGCAGCGACCGCTGGATCTCCGGCGTGTGCGGCGGTCTGGCACGGGCCACCGGCCTCGAATCGTGGGTCTGGCGTCTGCTTGTCGCCGTGCTGGTGCTGTTCGGCGGCGTCGGTCTGCTGCTCTACCTGCTGCTGTGGATCTTCGTGCCGATCGAGGCGAGCGGCCCGGGCCGACCGGTGTAGACGCGGCGTTCCGGCTAGCGTCGCGTTTTCAGCGCAAGCACTTTGCCCGCGACACAGCGGCCTTGCACCTGCCCGCCGGTCACGCCGAAACGGAAGTGGATGCCGGCATACAGCCTCGACAGGCCGGCCTCGTCGGCGGCGGCCTTGAAGTTTTTGAAGCTGCGTGGCCCCCATCCGCGGTCGTTGTGCGTGTTGTCGACAAAAGGAGTGTCGGCGCCGAATTCGCGTTCCAGCACCGCGCTGGCTGCGCTCGACTGCACCGAGTGACCTGACGGATATTCCGGAAACGGCGGCGTGTTCATCAGCGTCGGCACCCAGTTGCTGTCGATCACCAGTTGCAGGTAGGTGACGGGGCGCAGCAGATTGAGTTGGTATTTGGTGGCGAAGCCGGCGATGAAGGCGTCTGCCATCGCCAGGTTCAGGCGCGCATAGGTCTGAGCGGCCGCGCCCAGGTCCGCCTTGCGCAGCTTCAACAGATCGGTGGCGATGTAGGCCCAGTGGCCGGCCGGGGTCGGCGTTTTGCCCGGATCGTCGGCCCAGTAAAGGGCGTACTGGCGCTGTTCCTGGGTGGCCTGGTTGCTCATGCGGTAAACCTCTTGGGCGGCCAGGTAGAAGTCTGATGTTGGGAGCTCGGAGTAGGGCGGCGGTGGCGGGGCAGGGCACTCGCCCGCCGCCTTCAGCACGAACGGCCGGTTCTCGCCCCACCACGGCAGCAGGGCCGCGCCGAAGGCCGGCGGCGTGGCGCTCCACTGGCCGGCGCCGCTCGGTGGCACGTAGTTTTGGCGGTTTCGCCGCAGCGGCCCCCAGGCTTCGTGGCCGCCATCGGTGCGGGCCCACGTCATCAGCGCCATCGACATCAGTTTGCCGAAGGTCTCGGACCGATTGGTGATGTCGGGCGTGATCGCTGCTGGATCGAAGTCGCGGCCGTATTTGAGCGGCAGGTTGCGTTCCAGCAGGTCGATGCGGGCCTTGTTCTCGGCGCTCGCAGTCGGGAACATCATGCGCGTCATCGTCGCCAGCGAGGCGTTGGCAACGGTCGGCCAGTGCAGCGGCTCGTCCGGCTGGGCCCACGGCAACGAATCCAGTTCGTTGAGCTGCCCGGCCAGGCTGATGTGCTGCGGCATGCCGGGCACGACCGATTCGTACAGTGCCAGCCCCAGGTAAGCGAGCGCTCGCGACGCCACCGGCGGGCTGAAACCGGGCGTCTGCTGGGTCAGCTGCAGCGCCAGCTGGAACCAGTCGGTCGCCACGTTGGCGCTGTAGGCGCTGGCGGGCGGCGCTGCCACGGGGCTGGCCACAGTCAACTCACCGGACTGGGCCAGCCCGAGCGCGGGCCACGCCATGCACAGGCACGCCATGCCAGAGCTCAGGCGTCGCCGGACGCTCATCGGTGAGGCTGCGTACGGCGCACCCTGCCATTCGCTGCTGAAGAGTGCGAACAGTCCCATCAGGCAACGTCTCACGGCGCCTTCCACGGGCTGGCGCCTCGCGTTCGGTCGACGAGGTAGTGTGCGTCGGCGTCCAGCGTGTACCACTCGCTCCAGTCGCTGTGCGGCCACTGCACGCGCGCCTTCACGCGGTCGGCGCTGCCGAGCCCGAAATGCAGCCATCCCAGCTGACCACTGGCGTGGCCGCCGCCGACCGTCAGTTCCTGGCGGATCACGCGGCCGCCCAGGTCGACCTCGACCCACGCACCCACGGCGTCCCGGTTGCCACTGGTTTGCTGCAGCCGCAACTGCAGCCAGTGGCCCATGGGCTTGGGCTGTGCGGCGGTGCCCGCCCCCACGTTGCGCCACAGTTGGGCGCCGTCCCATCGGTTCACCACGATCAGGTCGGGCAACCCGTCGCCGTTCAGGTCGGTCGCCATGCCGCCGCGACCGCGCCGGAAGCTCGCCATGCCGGCCTGCTGGCCGACCTCGGCGAATCGGCCGTCCGGCTGTTGCAGCAGCAGGTTGTTCGGATCGAGCATGGCGAAGTCGGGCATCGTCGATACATTGCCCTTGACGATGTAAAGATCAGTCAGGCCGTCGTTGTTGAGATCGGCGAATTGCGCATGCCAGGCGGTCGACGGGTGCACGTCGCCGCCGACATAAGGCCGGTGGGCAGTGACGCCGCGCTTGAACGCCACGTCGCCATAGCTGGGGCGGGTCGCATCGCCACTCAGTTTTTGCAGCTTGTTGTCCGACATGCTGGTCAGGAACACCTCGGGAAAGCCGTCGCCGTCCAGATCGTTGCTGGCGATGCCCATGCCCCAGATCTGCAGTTGTTTCCAGCCCATCGCCTCGGTGTAGAGCGCCGGCGGCTGCTTCGGGGGCAACTGCCAGAGCTGCTCATGGCCGCCCTTGTAATACTCGCGATCGTTGCTGACGCGCAGTGACGCGGTACCGCTGCGGTTCCAGTCGGAAAACAGCATCGACAGTGCGCAGTGACCGGGCGCGAGCGTCAACGCATCGCCGTATCCCCGGCCCTCGGCGGCGGGACGCCACAGGCTGCCCGGCGTGCAGGTGCCCCACGGAAACTCAGGCTTGGTTCGGTCGACGTAGGTTCCAAAGGCCAGCGTCGGCCAGTCGTTGCCGGCTTCCCAGGTCGCCGAGAACGCGGTGTGCCAGGCGTTTGGCGTGCGCAAGCGCCACGCCGCATTGGCCGCTTCGAACTTGCATCCGCCGAGGCCGCGGAACACCGCCACTTCGCCGACCCGCAGCACCACCAGGTCGGTATGGCCGTCGCCGTCGACGTCCAGCGGATAGGCGCCGATCGCGTTGATGAGTTCCAGGCCGGAGCGCTCTTCCTGCAGCTTGATCGGGCCGCCGCGGGCGCTGCGGTTGCGATAGAACTTGGCTTTGTTGACGCCCGCCGTCACGTAAACCTCGGGCAGTCCATCGCCGTCGCAGTCGAACGTGGCGACCCCGCCGCCGACGACGAATTCGCCTTCTCCCTCGAACCGGACCTGCAGTCCCGCGGATTCGGTTTCCTCGACGAAGCGTGGCGTGGCGGGCACAGTCAATGGCGCGGTCGGCGCAGTGCCAACCTGCTTGCTGGTCTGCTCGCTGCTCTGTCCGCTGGTCTGTCCGTGAGTGACGGCTGGCAACAGCAGCGCCGCAATGGCCAGCGCCGCGAAACGGGCAGGAGTGTGGTTGTGGTGGGACATGGTCGGCGATCGAGCCCGATGCACCACCGGGCCAGCAGGAATCGGAGCCTGGACTCTACCGGCGCCGGCTCGCCGGCATATCGGTAAGCGCCCTGAGCGTGGGCATGTCGTCGGACCGCAGGAATACACGGGCGACGGCTCGAAGCCGCCGCCCTCCCGGCGGTTACACGGCCGTACCGCCCTGGTTGTTGCTCTCGAACGGCAGCTTGTATTGCGACAGGTCCTTGCGTGTTTCCACCAACACCAGCGGACCGGTGTCGACAGCCGCGACAGCCTGACGCTCGCGCGGCACGCGCACCGGCGCGGCTTCGCGCGCCACCGCCTCTTGCACCGCGCGGATCTTCTCGGCGTCCGAATTGACCCATTGCAGTCCGGCTGACTCGGCGACCGTCTGCAGGGCGCTCATCGGCAACTCGAAGGCGGCAACCACGGGGGCGGTGGCCTGCGCCGAGGCAGCGGCGACGCTTGGTTGCACGACCGGCTGCGTTGCGGGCGCAGGTGTCGGCAACGACGCGCCGACGCTCGCTTCGGCCGATGCCGTGGGCGCCGGTTCGAATCGTGCAACGGCTTCGGCACCGGTGTCGTCGGCAATTTCCACCGCCGAGGCGACGGGCTGCTGCAGGTCCGCCAGCGCGTCGTGTGCCGGCGCAGCGTTTGCCGGTACCTCGGTGGCCGCGGCGGGCGCGACGGTTCCATCGGCGCTGACCTCATCGCTGCGCTCGGCGCGGCCTCGTCCCCGGCCACGTCCCCGCCGGCGCCCCTCGCTGCGTTCGCCTGCTTCTGCGGCGTCGCCGCCGGGTGCCGCCGGGATGCTGTCTGCGCTCGGCGATTCGGCCAGCGACACGACCGCTTCGGCCTCGTCGATGATGGGTGGTGCGACTGCGGAGGGCAGGGCTTCTTCGACCGCAACCGCACCGGTGCCGTCTTCGCTGCGGACTTCGTCGCGGTCACGCCCACCGCGGCCGCCGCGGCGGTTGCGACGCCGGCCGGCTTGACGTTCACCGCTGGCCTCGCTGGCCTCGGCGCCTTCCGCCGGCGCCTGTGCGTCGACCAGTGGCTCCACGGCAGCGGTTTCGTCGCCGCCGGCGACCTCATGGACCGGCGCCGGACGGCGCGGCTCACGGTCGGTTCGCGGGCCGCGGCCACGGGCTTCGCCGCGGCCGCCTTCAGGGCGTCCCGCCTCGGCACGGTCTTCGGTCCGGGGCTCGGCGCGGCCACCACGATCTGCGCTCGGCGCCGCGTCCAATGCGCTGGCTTTCAGGCTGTCGTCCCCGGCGGGGCGGTCGCCACGCGGTGGTCGGCGGCCACGGCCTTCCGCGCCGGCTTCACGTGTTTCCGGACGGTCGCTGCGCTTGGTGTCGTCGCGGCCACCGCGGCTGCCTCGTCCACCACGTCCACCGCGGTCACCGCGCTCGGCGCGCCCTTCGCGCGGCTCGGACACGGCCGGTGCCGGCACCGGTGCGGCCACCGGCTTGGGCGCCACCGGCGCAGGCTCGGGGGCGAACAGGCTCTTGACCCAACCGAAAAATCCACCGCCGGCAACAGCAGGTGCGGGGCCGGCGGCGGGCGCGTGTGCAGGTGCTGGTGAGGGTGCAAATGCGGGCGCGCGCGCCGCCGCCGTGGCCATCGGGGCGGGCTCGGCAGCGACGGGCGCCGGTTCCCGTTTCGGCAGCGGCTGGGGTGCAGGTGTCTCGGGCAGGATGCCCTTGATCACGGGCTCCTGCTTGGCCTTGGCTTTCTCGCGTCGGGTCACGCCGACTTCGTCCTCGATGTCGTCGATCATGGTGTAGCTGGCCTGCAGGTTTTCCAGGCGCGGATCGTCGTGCCGCAGGCGCTCGAGCCGGTAGTTCGGCGTGTCGAGATTCTTGTTCGGCACCAACAACACGGTAACGCGCTGCTTCTGCTCGATCTTGCTGATCTCGGTGCGCTTCTCGTTCAGCAGGAACGACACCACCTCGACCGGCACCTGCACGTGCACGGCGGCGGTGTTGTCCTTCATCGACTCTTCCTGGACCATGCGCAGGATCTGCAGCGCGCTCGATTCGGTGTCGCGGATGTGGCCGGTGCCATTGCAGCGCGGGCAGGTGATGTGGCTGCCTTCGCTGAGCGCCGGGCGCAGCCGCTGTCGGCTCAACTCGAGCAGGCCGAACTTGCTGATCGAGCTGAACTGCACGCGCGCGCGGTCCTGGCGCAGCGCGTCGCGCAGCCGGGTCTCGACCTCGCGGCGGTTCTTCGACTCTTCCATGTCGATGAAGTCGACGACGATCAGGCCGCCAAGGTCGCGCAGCCGCATCTGGCGCGCAATCTCATCGGCCGCTTCCAGGTTGGTGCGGGTGGCGGTCTCTTCGATGTCGGAGCCGCGGGTCGAACGCGCCGAGTTGACGTCGACCGAGACCAGCGCTTCGGTGTGGTCGATCACGATCGCGCCCCCCGACGGCAGGTTCACGGTGCGGCTGAACGCGGTCTCGATCTGGTGCTCGATCTGGAACCGGCTGAACAGCGGCGCGTCGTCGCGGTAACGCTTGACCTTGTGCGCCGTCTCGGGCATCACGTGGGCCATGAACTGCTGGGCCTGTTCGTAGATGTCGTCGGTGTCGATCAGGATCTCGCCGACGTCGGCGGTGAAGTAATCGCGGATCGCGCGGATCACCAGCGAGCTTTCCTGGTAGATCAGGAACGCGCCTTTGCCGGCCTTGGCCGCGCCGTCGATGGCGCTCCAGAGCTTGAGCATGTAGTTCAGGTCCCATTGCAGCTCGGGTGCCGAGCGGCCGATGCCGGCGGTGCGGGCAATCAGGCTCATGCCCTTCGGATACTCGAGCTGCTCGAGGTTTTCTTTCAGCTCTTCACGGTCTTCGCCCTCGATGCGCCGGCTGACACCGCCGCCGCGTGGGTTGTTCGGCATCAGCACCAGGTAGCGGCCGGCCAGGCTGACGAATGTGGTCAGCGCCGCGCCCTTGTTGCCACGCTCTTCCTTCTCGACCTGCACCAGCAGCTCGGTGCCGTTGGAGATGACGTCCTGGATGCGCGCATCGCGCACCGTGGCGCCCTCGCGGAAATAGGTCTTCGAGATTTCCTTGAACGGCAGGAAGCCGTGGCGGTCTTCGCCGTAATCGACAAAACAGGCCTCGAGCGACGGTTCGACGCGCGTCACGACGGCCTTGTAGATATTGCCTTTGCGTTGTTCGCGGCCTTCGATCTCGGTTTCGAAATCCATCAGCTTCTGGCCGTCGACGATGGCCAGGCGGCGTTCTTCGGGCTGCGTGGCGTTGATCAGCATGCGTTTCATGTGCACTCCTGCATGGGCGCGACCGCTCGGGTTGGAGCCAGTGGACGCGCCATCTGTCGAGTTGCCCGCGGCAGAGGCCGTGAACAACGCTTCGATGCACGAGAAACGCGGAAGAACCGGAAGGATGTCGCCCTGGACTGCGGTCGAGCGTGGCGGTCAGCAGACCGGCCGTTCGGGCAGCGTTGGCGGGTGCGCGACAGTGGCGGGGGCGGCGCACAGCCCGCGTGTCTGCCGTTGAGGCAGGAGGCGGGCTGAGTTGAAAAGATGCGACCGGGACCGTGCCCGCGCCATCACACTGACCGCATCGAAGGCTCTTGGCCTGAGCGGCGGACGTGAATGGTGCGTGGAGTCTGGGGTTGACATCAAGATCCGCTGGAAGTCACTGCAATGCTCGCAAGAGCGCGATGGACGCCCGCGGGATCAAACCAGCGGGCCGTCACATCAATCTCTCGCGTGGGAAACCTTTAGGGTGGGTTCGCTTCTTTGTGTTCTCTGCCGCGCTGGCTTGGCTGCCGCCCCGTCACTCGGGATCGAGGCCCGCGACCGCTGCCCGCGCGTTGCATCACCGGGCGCCCGAAACGTCTTGTCCGGGCGCGACCTTGTGCTGCCTGCGTGTCGTTGTCCACAGTGCCCTGAGGGCTAAACTCTGAAAAATCAATCACTTACAGCCGCAACGTGGTCCAAGAGATTATAGAGGGCAAAGCCTCCAGTCCGGCATCTGCCTTGGCGCCCTCGCAGGGCGCGAAAACGGCCGTCACCGCGACGCCGACCGTGCTGCACGTGCAAGTCGACGAGGCTTCGGAAGGTCAGCGCCTCGACAATTTTTTGATCAAGCTGCTGAAGGGTGTGCCCAAGACCCACATCTACCGCGTCATCCGCTCCGGCGAAGTGCGCGTCAACAGGGGTCGTGCCGCAGCCGACACCCGGCTCGCGATCGGCGACGACGTGAGAGTGCCGCCGGTGCGCGTGTCCGCGTCGCCGGAGGATCGCGACGCCGACGCGCCGGCCCGCGAGTTTCCGGTCGTTTTTGAGGACGAACACCTGCTGGCCATCGCCAAGCCGGCCGGCGTGGCGGTGCATGGCGGCAGTGGCGTGAGTTTCGGCGTGATCGAGCAATTGCGCCGGGCACGGCCGCAGGCCAAGTTTCTGGAATTGGTGCACCGTCTCGACAAGGAGACCTCGGGCCTGCTGCTGATCGCCAAGAAGCGTGCGGCGCTGGTGGCGCTGCAGGAACAGTTGCGCCAGCGCCAGACGGGCAAGACCTATTCGGCACTCGTCATTGGCGCCTGGCCCGCGGCCACCAAGGTGATCGACGTGGCGCTGCACAAGTACCTGGCCGGCGACGGCGAACGCCGGGTGCGCGCGGTGAATGACGACCACGCCGACGGGCGGCGCTCGATCACGCTGGTGAAAATTGCGCGTCCATACGCCGCCTGCACCTTGCTGGACGTCACCATCAAGACCGGCCGCACGCACCAGATCCGCGTGCACCTGACCCACGCCGGCCATGCGATCGTGGGCGACGACAAATACGGCGATTTCGCGGCCAACAGGGCGTACGCGCGTGGCGAGGTCGCGCGCGGCTGCAAGTTCGCCCGCATGTTCCTGCACGCGCGCCGGCTGCGCTTCATGCACCCGGCCGATGGCACCGCGATGGAACTGGAAGCACCGCTGCCGCCAGAATGCGAGGCTTTGCTGCAGGCCCTGACGCCGTGACCATCCTCCAAAGCCGCCGTTTCGATCTGATCGCCTTCGACTGGGACGGCACGCTGTTCGACTCGACGGCCCTGATCGCCCACTGCATTCAGTCCGCCTGCGCCGACCTCGGCGTGCCGGTGCCCAGCCTGCGCGACGCCAGCTACGTGATCGGCATGGGCCTGCACGAAGCGCTGCAGCACGCTGCGCCGGCGCTGCCGCGCGACCAGTACCGCGCGCTCGGCGACCGCTACCGCCACCATTACCAGGCGCGCCAGCACGAGCTGCTGCTGTTCGACGGCGCCCTGTCGCTGCTGCATGCGCTGAAGGCGCGCCATCACCTGCTGGCGGTGGCCACCGGCAAATCGCGCCAGGGCCTCAACGAGGCGCTCTGCAGCGCGCCGCTGAAGGGCCTGTTCGACGCGACCCGCACCGCCGATGAAACCGCCTCCAAGCCGCATCCGCTGATGTTGCAGGAGCTGATGGCCGAGCTCGGCGTGGCGCCGCAACGCACACTGATGATCGGCGACACCACGCACGACCTGCAGCTGGCAACCAACGCCGGCATCGCCAGCGTCGGCGTCAGCTACGGCGCCCACGAACATGCGAACTTTGCCGACCATGCGCCGCTGCACGTGGCGCATTCGGTGGCCGATTTGCAGGGGTGGCTGATCCGCCATGCATGACGTCGGCGGTCCGGCACCGGCTGCCGCGCCGTAAGCCGACCGGGAGCAGCACGTTTGCACTACCGCGGCACGCGAGGAAAAGGACTCGGCGGTGGTGGTCGACGCCTTGCAGTACGGCCGCCCGGTGCGCGCTTTCGCGTTGCGCTTCGAAGGCAGGGTGATGGCTTACCTGAACCGCTGCCTGCACGTGCCGACCAAGCCCGATTGGCTACCCGGCGTGTTTCTCGAGAGCGGCCAGGAACTCATCATTTGTTCGGTGCACGGTGCACGGTGCACGGTGCCGCTTGCGAGCCGAACGGCGGCCGCTGCATCGGTGGACCGTGCGGCCGCGACCGGCTCACCGCGATCGAGGTCCATGAACATGACGGCCGGGTGTATCGGTCTCCTTCGAACGAGATCCGACCGGCGTCGGGCGTGCCGAATGCCGATGGCGCCGATGCTGACATCACGACGCCTTGAGTCGTCATTGAGCGACCGCCCATGACCCATTCCGCAGACGCACCGACGCCGGTGCCGCCATACGCGCCGGCCGGGCGTGGCGCGTCCGGCGTCCGGGCCGCGTGGCTGGGACGCCGTCGCAGAGCAGATTGCCCGCGGCTATCGCAACGATCGACGCAGCGAACGGCGCTGGCGCATCTTCTTTCGGTTCGCGTGGTTGTTGCTCGCAGCGATGTTGATCCTCGGGCTGGCGACCGCTCGCAACCACACCGCCGTGGGCAGCTGCCCGCACTTCGCGCTGACCGGGGTGCGCGGCGAGATCGCCTTCCAAGACCCCGGTGCGCAAGCCGTGGTTCTCAGGCTCAACTCGCCCGGCGGCAGCCTGGTGCATGCCGGCATGTTGAACGACGAGATCGTGCGGCTGAAGGCGCTGCACCGCAGGAAGGTCTACGCGGTGGTCGAGGAATCGTGTGCGTCGGGCGCCTACTACATCGCGGTTGCGGCTGACGAGATCTATGCCGACCAGGCATTCATCGTCGGCCCGATCCGCGTGCTGATGGACGGCTTCGGCTTCACCGGCGCGATGGACAAGTTCAGCATCGAGCGGCGCCTGCTGACGGCGCCTGCGGACCGCGGGCGCCATCAAGGGCCTGGGCGACCCTTTCAAGCCACGGTCGAGCCCGGATCGGGCCTACACGCAGTCGACGCTCGACTAGATTTGCCAGCAATTCATCGACGTGGTCAAGCGCGGCCGCGGCGATCGGCTGAAGAAAAACGCCGACACCGGCAGCGGCCTGCACTGGAACGGCCAGCAGGCGCTCGAGATGGGGCTGATCGATCACCTCGGCAGCCTCGACCACGTGGCGCGCGAGGTCGTCAAGGCCGAGGAAGTGATCGACCACACGCCGCACGAAAACGTGGCCGAGCGGCTGGCCAAGCGCTTCGGCGCGCGATCGGCAGCGGCGCCGTGCAGGCCCGGCGGGCTGCCCTGAAACGCGTCGCACAAGGCCTCGCCACGCTGAAATGCGCCGCGGCCGCGGCGCGGGGCGGCCTTAAAACGGCGAGTCGGGGAAGTGGAACTCCTTGGCGTTGTCGCGGGTGATCAGCACCGACGGGATGATCGTGTTGGCCGGCAGTTTCTCGCCCTTCAGGCGCGCCTCGGCGGTCAACTTGATCGCGTCGTAGATGAACTTGGGCGAGTAGGACACGTTCGCGTTGATCATCTTGTTGCTGCCGTCCATCAGCACCTTGATCTGGCCCTTCGAGCCAGCGCCGCCGAACACCTCCTTGATGTCGGTCCGCTTGGCCTGCTCGATTGCCTTCAGCACGCCCACCGCCATGTCGTCGTCGGCCGCCCACACCGCGTCGATGTGCTTGAAGCGGGTCAGGTAGTCCTGCATCACCTTGAAGGCGTCGTCTCGGTTCCAGTTGGCGTACTTCGCGTCCAGCAGCTTGATGCCGGGATGCTGCTTCAGCACGGCGTTGAAGGCGTCCATGCGCTCGTTGTCCAGCGTCGTCGCGATGCCGCGCAGCGCGACGATGTGGCCCTTGCCGTTGAGCGACTTCACCAGGTACTCGGCCGGCAGGCGGCCGAAGGCGGTGTTGTCGCCGGCCACGTAGGCGTCCTGCGCGCTGGTGTCGGTCAGGCCTCGGTCGACCACCGTGACGTAAATGCCTTTGGCCTTGAGCTGGGCCACCGGCTTGGTGAGCGAGGCCGACTCGAACGGAAAGATCACCAGCGTGTTGATCTTGGTGACGGTGGCGAAGTCCTGCAGCTGGTTGGCCTGCTCCGGCGCGCCACCGGCCGTCTTGATCGTGATCTTCAGTCCCGGATGCGCCTTTTCCAGGTCCTTCTTGGCTTGGTTGGCCCAATAGACGATGCCACCGGTGAAGCCGTGCGTGGCGGCCGGAATCGCCACGCCGAGGATGACCGGCTTGTCCTGCGCCGCCGCGGGCAGCGCAGCGAGCAGGGGCAGCAGAGCTGCGGCGATGGCGACGGTACGACGTTGCAATGTTTTCATGGTTTCTGTCTCCTTGGTGACGCGCGAAATGACGGCCGGAGCCGCCGGTGAAACTGCTTCAGCGCCGCCCGCGCTGCAGGAAAGCGACGATGATGATCACGAAGCCCTGCATCGCGGCGTTCAGGTAGACGCTGATGATGCTGGTGAGATTCAGGATGTTGCCGATGACGGACAGCAGGATCGCGCCGACCACCGTGCCGGTGATGCTGCCGGCGCCGCCCTTGAGTGCCGTGCCGCCGACGATCACCGCGGCGATCGCCTCCAGCTCCCAGAGCAGCCCGGTGTTGGGCGTGGCCGACCCGAGCCGCGGCACGTACAGCAGCGTGGCGATGCCCACGCACACACCGAGCAGCATGTAGGTCAGGATCTTGATGCGGTCGACATCGACCGCGGCGTAGCGGGCCACCTGCTCGTTCGAACCGATCGCCTGCACGTAGCGGCCGAACGCCGTGCGCTTGAGGATCAGCCCACCCAGCAGCGCCACCACCAGGAACACCCACACCGGCACCGGGATGCCGGCCAGGCTGCCGTAGTAGACCGGGCTGTAGACGTCCGACAAGGCGTTGTCGAGCGTGATCGCGCCGCCGTTGGAGAAGTAGGTCAGGTAAGCGCGGTAGATGCCCAGCGTGCCGAGCGTGACGATGAACGGCTCGATGCGGCCCTTCGTGATCAGCAGCCCGTGGGCCAGCCCGAATCCCGCACCGAGCGCCAGCGCCAGCAGCATGCCCAGCACCACCGCATAGACCGGCGAGCCGACCGAGCCGGCCACGGCGTTCATGAACAAGATCATGCTGCCGGCGATCAGCGCCGCCATCGAACCCACCGACAGGTCGATGCCGCCCGAGATGATGACGAAACACATGCCAACGGCGATGATGCCGATGAACGCGGTGCGCGTCAGCACGTTCAGCGCGTTTTCGGGTGTGGCGAATTCGCCGTTCAGCGCCGCGCCGGCGGCACACAGCAGCAACAGTCCGATGATCGGCCCGAGCGTTTGCAGCCGGCCCAACCAGTGCGGCCGGGCCGGGCCCTGGCGCACCAGCGCTTCAACGTGTTCCGGTGGCATGTGCGATCAGCTCCTCTTCGCTCAATTGGTGCTGCTCCAGCACCGAGCGCAGCCGTCCGCCGCGCATCACCGCGACCCGGTGGCACAGCCCGATCAGCTCGACCAGTTCGCTCGAGATCACGATCACCGCCAGCCCTTCGCCGGCCAGCCGCTGGATCAGGAAATAGATGTCACGCTTGGCGCCCACGTCGACGCCGCGCGTCGGCTCGTCGAGCACCACCACCCGCGGCTGCGGCTGCAGCACCTTGGCCAGCGCCAGCTTCTGCTGGTTGCCGCCCGACAGCGCCGAGGCGTGGCTGGTCAGCGAGCCGGTGCGGATGCCGTAGTCGTGCACTGCCACCGACAACGCCTGCATCTCGGCTTTCGGGTGCAGCCACGGCGTGGCGTAACGCTTGAGCGCCATCAACGTCAGGTTTTCGCACAAGCCGAGCGACATGTGCAGCCCCTTGCCCTTGCGGTCCTCGCTGAGGTAGGTGAGGCCGTGCGCCGCCGCGTCGCGCGGGCTGGCCAGCGTCACCGGCTCGCCTTTCAGTTCGATCGCGTCGGCGTGGCTGGGCCGCAGCCCGAGCAGGCCTTCGAACAGCTCGGTGCGCCCTGCGCCGACCAGCCCGCCGAAGCCGAGAATCTCGCCCGGGCGCACCTCGAAGCTGACGTCGACAGCCCAGCCCGGCACGTTCAGGCCACGCACGCACAGCGCCGGCGGCACGTCGCGCGGCACCGGTACTTTGGTGGGGTAGAGGTCGGCCAGTTCGCGCCCGACCATCAAGTTGGCCATCTGCTGGCGGCTCAGGTCGGCGGTCGGGGCGCGCGCGACGAAGCGGCCGTCGCGCATCACGATCACCTCGTCGGTGACACGCTTGACCTCATCGAGCTTGTGCGAGATGTAGATCAGCGTGACGCCGTCGCGTTTCAAGCGCTCCATCAATTCGAACAGGCGCTCGGTCTCGCCGCTGGTCAGCGTGGCGGTCGGCTCGTCCATGATCAGCAAACGCGCGTGGCGCGACAGCGCCTTGGCGATCTCGACCAACTGCTTCTCGGCCACGATGAGCTGCCGCACCGGCGTGTCAACGGCGACCCTCAGGCCGACCTGTTCGATGGCCTGCCGCGCCTCGTCGCGCATCGCCGCTTCGTCGAGCAGCCAGCCGCGCTTTTTCTCGTGGCCGAGAAAGATGCTCTGCGCGATCGTCAGGTCCTCGGCCAGATTGAATTCCTGGTGAATCAGAACGATGCCCTGCGCCCCCGCCGCGCGCGGTCCGTTGAAGCTGGCCGGTGCGCCGTTGATCAGCATCTGGCCGCCGGACAAGGCTTCGTAGCCGGCCAGAATTTTCATCAAGGTCGATTTGCCGGCGCCGTTCTCGCCCAGCAGCCCGTAGATCCGGCCCGGCTCGAGCGCGAAGCTCACACCGTGCAGCACCTGAACCGTGCCGAACGACTTGTCAACGCCGCGGAACTCGACGGCGACGCTCAACCGCCTGCTCCTCGTTCGACGGACCGCGCACGCCGGACCGTGGTCACGGCCTGTCGATCGGTGTTGCTCCAGCGCGCCATGCAGGGCCTCCCGGTGCAGCCACCTGGACAGTGGCTTTGGGCGCGATGCTAGGGCAGGGTCGGGCGCCGGTCAGCGTGAGACTGCGCCAGGATTGACGCCACGGGGGTCTGCCCGCATGAACTGCGGATCCGCCGCGAACCCCGGCGCTCAACCCGCTTTCAGCAGACCCTTGGTCTCGATGAACCGGATCACTTCGTCGAGCCCCTGGCGGGTCTTCAAGTTGCTCATCACGAACGGCCGCAGCCCGTGCGGGCCGGTGCGCATGCGCGTCGTGTCGGCCGCCATCACGTCGAGGCTGGCGCCCACATGCGGCGCCAGGTCGGTCTTGTTGATGATGAACAGGTCGCTCTTGGTGATCCCGGGGCCGCCCTTGCGCGGGATTTTTTCGCCGGCGGCCACGTCGATCACATAGATCGTCAGGTCCGACAACTCGGGGCTGAACGTGGCGGCCAGGTTGTCGCCGCCGCTCTCGATGAAGACGATGTCGGCGTTCGGAAACTTCTCGAGCATGCGGTCGACCGCCTCGAGGTTGATCGACGCGTCTTCGCGAATCGCCGTGTGCGGGCAGCCGCCGGTTTCGACGCCCATGATGCGTTCGGCGTCCAGCGCGCCGGCCACCGTCAGCAGCCGCTGGTCTTCCTTGGTGTAGATGTCGTTCGTGACGACCACCAGGTCGTAGCGGTCGCGCATCGCCTTGCACAGCATCTCGACCAGCGTGGTCTTGCCCGAACCGACCGGGCCGCCGACGCCGACCCGCAGCGGCGGCAGTTTGCGGGTGCGGCCCGCGATCGTGTGCAAAGGGGTGCTCATGCGGTGTTCATGGGGTTTGCGTGATGGGCAGCAGGTCGATGTAGGCGCCGGCCAGCAGTTGTGAGTTGCAGATATCCAGTTGGCTCAGCAGTGCGCGGGCGATCCGGGTGCCTTGCTCCGGGCTTTGCTGCGCGGTCAGCACCACTTCGATTTCGAGGAAATCGCCCAGGCTTTCGACCCGGTCGAGGTGCAACCGTGTCGTGCCTGCCAGGTACACCAGGCGATGTTTGCGCACCCGGCCGGCTTCGCCGAGCGCCATCGCCAGGGTGGCGTGCAAGGCGTCGTGCGCGGTCGTGGGTGTGATCAGGTAAGTGGAGGCCGTCGGGCCGGCCTGGTTCGGGCGCTGGTAGGCAATCAGCTCACCGCGCCCGTCGGCAAAGCGCCGCAGCTTCAGTCGCCCATGGGCGCAGTGAAAGAACGTGTCGTCCTGTTCAATCGGCTCCGGTCCGCGATCGGCCAGGGCCGCCACCTGGGGCTGCAGCGCCTCGATGCTTGCGATGCGTGCCTTGATCTCGACGTTGCGGGCCATCGGCGCAGCTTTCAGGAGCGGAACAACCGCGAATATTGCGTCTCGTGGTGCGACGACAGGATCGCCAGCATCGGCGTGTGGGCCATGCGCTCGCTGTCCATGAGGCCCATCGCCAGACCGACCGCATCGGGTATGTGCTGTGCCAGCGCGGCCAGGATGCGCTGGCCGGACGCCTGACCGAGTGGCACCGATTTCAACGCCGCCTGCACCATGTTCTCGGCCCAGCCGAAGGCAAAGCTCAGCAGCGTCTCGCGCACCGGTGCGCCGGTTTGCACGCAGGCCAGCGCGAACGCGACCGGCCAGCTCGGTGCCGGCCGCAGCGCGGCCAGCAGCGCCAGGCGCGGGTCGCGGGCGTCGCGGTTCTTCAGCCAGGCCAGCAGCGAGCGGCCCATCTGCTCGGTCTGCCGGCGCAGTTCGCTGCTTTCGCGCGTCACGAGCAGCCAGTCGTTGAGCGCGCCGATGTCGGTCGCGTCAGCGCGCTGCCAGGCGCGATGCGCTTTCGCCAGCACCGCCAGATCGCTGCGCGCCAGGCTCAGGTGCAGTTGATCGATCAGCCAAGTGGCGGCGAGTGCTTCGCTCGTCACGTGGCCGGCATCGACGGCCGCTTCCAGCACCTCGGAATAGCTGAAGCCACCGACCGGCAAGGCCGGTGAGGCCATCCACATCAGCTGCAGCAGCGACGCAGCGCTCAAGGCGGGCGCCGCCTGACGGAACGGACCAACGCGGCGGCGCGCCGGGGCGCTGGCCAGGCGGCGCATCAGGCCTTGTGGCCGTGGCCGCCGTGATCGTGTCCGCAACCCGGCCCGTGCACGTGCGGCGCCGCCGCCGCTCCGACGATCGGGATCGCGATGGCCCGGCGAGCCGGCGCCACGGCGGCGGGGACGTGAACGTGGCCGTGGCCGCCGTTCGCATAGGCGCCGCTCTCGGGCTCGAACGGCTCGTTCGCCTCGTGCACGTCGAGCTGCATCAGGCGCAGCAGGTCGGCCAGCACGTGGTCCGGTTCGAGTTGCAGCCGGTCCGGCCGCAACTCCAGTGCCACATGCCGGTTGCCCAGGTGATAGGCGGCGCGCACGAGGTCGAAGGCGCTGCCGTGCACGGGGCTCGACGTGACCACCAACACCGGTTGCGGCGCCGCCCTGGTGACGATCAGCGAGCCGTCTTCGGCCACCAGCACGTCGCCGCCGCGCACCACGGTGCCGCGCGGCAGGAACACGCCGAGGTGGCGGCCCTGCGAGTCGGTGGCGTCGAAGCGGCTCTTCTGGCGCGTGTCCCAGTCGAGTTCGAGTCGCGCGGCGCGCTTGAGCAGCACGGCGCTCAGCCCGCGGCCTTGCGGCAGCAGTTTGTTGATCGTCAGCATGGCGTTACGTTGAAACCTACTCAGAAAAGGAAATAGCGCTGTGCCATCGGCAGCACCGAGGCCGGCTCGCAGGTCAGCAGCACGCCGTCGGCGCGCACTTCGTAGGTCTGCGCATCGACTTCCATGCGCGGCGCGTAGTGGTTGTGCACCATGTGCTGCTTGCGCACGCTGCGGCAGCCGCGCACCGTGGCGATCTCCTTGTGCAGGCCCAGCCGCTCGGCCAGCCCGTCGCTGCGCGCGGCCTGGCTCAGGAAGGTGAGCGAGCCGCGGTGCAGCGCGCCGCCGAAGGCACCGAACATCGGCCGGTAGTGCACCGGCTGCGGCGTCGGGATCGACGCGTTCGGGTCGCCCATCGCGGCGGCGGCGATGAAGCCGCCCTTCAGAACCAGGCTCGGCTTGACACCGAAGAAGGCCGGCTTCCAGACGATCAGATCGGCCCACTTGCCGACCTCGATGCTGCCGACCTCGTGCGCGATGCCGTGCGCCAGCGCCGGGTTGATCGTGTACTTGGCGATGTAGCGGCGCGCGCGGAAGTTGTCGTGGCGGTCGCTGTCGCCGGGCAGCTTGCCGCGCTGCGACTTCATCTTGTGCGCGGTCTGCCAGCAGCGCATCACGACCTCGCCGACGCGCCCCATCGCCTGGCTGTCGCTGCTGAACATGCTGATCGCACCGAGGTCGTGCAGGATGTCCTCGGCGGCGATGGTTTCACGCCGGATGCGGCTCTCGGCAAACGCCAGGTCCTCGGCGATGTTGGCATCGAGGTGGTGGCACACCATCAGCATGTCGAGGTGCTCGTCGATCGTGTTGACGGTGTACGGCCGGGTCGGGTTGGTCGAACTCGGCAGCACGTTTTCCTCGCCCACCACCTTGAGAATGTCGGGTGCGTGGCCGCCGCCGGCGCCCTCGGTGTGGAAGGTGTGGATCGTGCGGCCCTTGAACGCGGCCACCGTGTCTTCGACGAAGCCGCTCTCGTTGAGCGTGTCGGTATGGATCGCCACCTGCGTGTCGGTCGCTTCGGCCACGTTCAGGCAGCAGTCGATCGCGGCCGGCGTGGTGCCCCAGTCCTCGTGCAGTTTCAGGCCGATCGCGCCGGCTTCGATCTGCTGCTGCAGCGCGTCGGGCCGGCTCGCGTTGCCCTTGCCGAAGAAGCCCAGGTTCATCGGGAACGCGTCGGCCGCCTGCAGCATGCGCGCCAGGTTGGCCGGCCCCGGCGTGCAGGTGGTGGCGAAGGTGCCGGTGGCCGGCCCGGTGCCGCCGCCGAGCATCGTCGTGACGCCGCTCATCAGCGCTTCTTCGATCTGCTGCGGGCAGATGAAGTGGATGTGCGAATCGATGCCGCCGGCCGTCACGATCATGCCCTCGGCCGCGATGATCTCGGTGCCCGGGCCGATCACGATGTCGACTCCCGACATCACGTCCGGGTTGCCGGCCTTGCCGATCGCTGCGATGCGCCCGTCGCGCAGCCCGATGTCGGCCTTGACGATGCCCCAGTGGTCGAGGATCAGCGCGTTGGTCAGCACGCAATCGACCGCGTCGTGCGCGCCCGAGCCGTTCGGTCGCTGGCTCTGGCCCATGCCGTCGCGGATCGTCTTGCCGCCGCCGAACTTGACCTCTTCGCCGTAGCCGCCGGCCTGCAGCGTGAGGTCGCGCTCGACCTCGATGACCAGGTCGGTGTCGGCCAGCCGCACGCGGTCGCCGGTGGTCGGGCCGAACATCTCGGCATAGGCGCGTCTGGGTACGGTGGCCATCAGAAATCCTGGTGCGCTGCCCCGAAGGCGCGCTGCGTTGCGTCGATTGAACGCGTGGGGATGCGAGCGTGCGGCGTGTCTGTCGGCCGGCCCGCCGAGGCAGCGCGGCGGGCCTCCGGTCGAACAGGCAGGCAGATCGACGTGGGCGTCGGCAGGTGCATCAGCGAGTGCCTTGAGGAGTGACTCAACGAGTGCTCGAGCGAGTGCTCGAGCGAGTGCATCAGCGAGTGCATCGGCGGGTGCATCAGCGAGTGCTCGAGCGAGTGCATCGGCGAGCGCATCGGCGGGTGGACGCGCGAGTGCATGAGCGACTGGATCAGCCGCTGCATCACAGCGACCCCTGCACCAGACCGCGAAAGCCCCAGACCTGCCGGTCGCCGGCATAGTCGACCAGCTCGACGGTGCGCTGCTGGCCGGGCTCGAAGCGCACGGCGGTGCCCGACGCGATGTTCAGCCGCATGCCCTGCGCTGCCGGCCGGTCGAAGCTCAGCGCCGCATTGGTTTCCGCGAAGTGGTAGTGCGAGCCGACCTGGATCGGCCGGTCGCCGCTGTTTTCGACCACCACGGTCAGCGTGCGCCGGCCGGGGTTGAGTTCGATGTCGGGACCGTCGGTGTAAAGCTCGCCGGGTGTCATGGCAGTTCCTCAGGCCACCGCCGGCCACAGTGCCGAGGCGCCGGCCAGCACCACCGCGGAGCCGCTGGCGCGCGGCAGCCCGCGTTGCAAGAAGCTGCCGCGCTGCGCGGCCAGGCCGAGCGCGATGCCGACGGTGTGCAACAGCAGGGTGGCGGTCAGCAACCCGGCCAGCACCCAACTGCCGTGCACCGTGCCCAGTTGCTGGCCGTGCGCGATGCCGTGGGCCAGCGCAAAAACGGCGGTCAGCGCGAGGCCGGCCGCGGCGGGCCAGCGCGAGCGCGTCACCACCAGCAGGCCGAGCACCAGCGCCGACACCGCGATCGCCGGCTCGACCGCCGACCAGGCCACGCCGGCCATGCCGAGCAGCGCGCCCACGAGCAGCATCGTCGCGAAGACCAGCGGCGCGGGCCACATGCAGCGCATGGTCAGCGCGCTCCACAGGCCCACGGCCAGCATCGCCGCCAAGTGGTCGGCACCGCTGTACGGGTGCGCCCAGCCCGCCGCGATGGCGGCGGTCGTGCCGTGCCAGGCATCGTCGAGGTGGCCGCCGTGCGCCGACGCGGTGGTCGACAGCAGCAACAGCGCGCAGGGCACGGCGCAGCGTGCAAACCGGCTCGAGGGACCGCTCGATAGAGGGGCGTTGTTCGTCATGGGCTCACTCCGCTGCGGACCGGGTCAGGCGATCGGTTGGTGCACGGTCACCAGCTTGGTGCCGTCGGGAAAGGTGGCTTCGACCTGGATGTCGGGAATCATCTCGGCCACGCCGTCCATCACGTCGGCGCGTGTCAGCACGGTCTTGCCTTCGCTCATCAACGCGGCCACGCTCTTGCCGTCGCGCGCGCCTTCCATGATGGCCGCGCTGATCAGCGCCACCGACTC
>ENA-OFCX01000098-OFCX01000098.1-metagenomes-genome-assembly--contig:-NODE-98-length-46467-cov-5.219965_pt1 | contig 46467 bp, 46 predicted proteins | sample MGYA00153384_OFCX01 | MGnify analysis MGYA00153384
TCGGCGAGCCTTTGCAGGCCGCTGTTGCAAGGCGTGATGGTGCTGTGCCCGTTGGCCACACCCACCATGGGCTTGTTGAAATCACCAGCCTCGTAGCCCATGGCGTAGTACATGCTGCGGTTGGGCGCACGCGACTTGCCCTGGGTGATGTTCTGGCTGCGGGGATTGAGGATGATGGGTTTGATGTCCATGGGTGTCTCGTTGGGTTGGTTCAAAAACGCTGCAAAGTATGCCCGTGCAAAAATCAAGGGTCTAGTATATTTTTCGATTCTTATTGATTCATTTCGTGTATGAAAGAAGCCTTGATCGAAACCCGTTTGTGGCGACAGTTTGTGGCGGTTGCGCAGGAACTGCACTTTGGCCGCGCCGCCCAACGCCTGCACATGACCCAGCCACCACTGACTCAGGCCATAGCGGCACTGGAGGCCACATTGCAAGTGCGATTGTTCGACCGCACCAAACGCAGCGTGAAACTCAGCGCCGCGGGTGCCGCGCTTCTTCCCCCAGTACTGGACTTGCTCAACCGTGCTGGCGCCCTGCCTGCGCTGGCCCGCGACGCCGCACAGGGCAAAACCGGACGTTTGCGCCTGGCCTTTGTTTCCACAGTGGGTTTTACCTTGCTGCCACGCTGGGTGCGCGCCTTTCGCGAGCAGCAGCCCGACGTGCAGCTGGAGCTGGTGGAGGCTACCGGCGATGTGCAGTTACAGGCGCTGCAGCGCGGCGAAGTAGATGCCGGGTTCATGCTGCACTCGCCCGGTTTTGCGCTGCCGGGGCTCATGCAACTACGTGTGGCGCACGAGCCCCTGGTGTTGGCCATTGCCGATCAAAACCCGCTGGCCGTCGCGCCCAAGCTGTCCTTGGCCAAGGTGCTGGTGCAGCCTTTGGTGATGTTTCCCCGTCGCATTGCGCCGTCACTGCACGACGCGGTGTTTGGCCTGTACCACGCGCAAGGTCGCTTGCCGCAGATTGCGCAAGAGGCCATCCAAATGCAGACCATCGTCAACCTGGTGTCAGCCGACCTGGGCGTGGCCTGGGTGCCCGACAGCGTGCGCCAGTTTCAGCGGTCTGGGGTGGTGTACAAAAATGTGGTGGGTGCACGGGTGCCCGCGTGCGAGGTTAGTCTGGTCTGGCAGTTGCCCGCCAACCCGTCGCTGGCGCTTTTTGCGGCGTTGCCGGTGCTGATCGCGATGCTCAGCAATCACTACGGCTTCCTGCACGGTGCGCCGTCGAACTGGCTGGTGCTGGTGCTGTTGATGCTGGCGGGCGCGCTGATCCGTCACTCGTTCGTCGCGCGCCACCAAGCGCTGGTGCACGGCCGGCCGGTACCCTGGGCCTATGCCGGGGCGGGCATCGTGTTTCTCGGGGTTCTCTCAATCTGGCTGGCGCCGGCGCCGGCGCCAGCGCCGAAGGAGGGCGCTGCCGCGCCGGTGACCTTCACCGAAGTGCGCAGCGTCGTCGAACAGCGCTGTGTGCTGTGCCACAACGCGCAGGTGATCAGCAAGAACGTGCAGCTGCACACGCCCGAGCTGATCGTCAAAAACGCGCAGGCCGTGTACCAACAGGCGGTGGTACTGAAGGCGATGCCGATGAACAATGCCACGCAGATCACCGACGCTGAACGCGCGCTGCTCGGCCGCTGGTTCAACGCTGGCGCACCGGCGCAGTAACGCGCCAACGCGGACCGGTTCAGTCGCAGAGTGCGGCGGGGCGCGCAGCGGCGCTTGCGCAGCACCGGCACCATGAACGGCGCCGAGAGTTCGTTGGTGAACGGCGTGGCCTGCGCCAGCGAGCCCAACAGTTCGATGATCTCGAACGGTCCGTCGGCGCGCACCAGCGCGTCGACTTCGTTGGCGGTGATGCGGCGCCGGCGCGCACGCCCCACCAGGGGGCCCTGGCCGCCCGGTCCCGACCACGTCATCGTGACTGTGACTTCATCGATCTGCGTCACCGGGTCGAACGAATCGCCGACGGCGCCGCAGCAGGTGTGCTTGCGCAAGCCGTTGGTCCCGGCGGTCCACTCGGATTCAGTCGCGCTGCCGACACCGAAATTGCTGCCCGGGTGCGTCATCTCCAGCAGGTAGATGCCGCCGTCCGCGGAGTGCCGGGCCACGCAGTCCAGGTGACGCACGAGCGCCGTGTTGGGGAGCCGACACGCCATTTCGACGCCGAACATGGCCGCGTCGACAATCAGCGCGGCCAGCGCGCACCACGACCCGCTGGCGGCGTTGATGTTCTGCCATGCGCCGTGCCTGCTCGACAGTCGGTCAACGGCCGCGCAGCGATGCGTGACGGCCGGCTCGCCACGCTGCAACGCTGCAACGCCGCTACAGAACCTGCGCCGCGCCCGCTCTTTAGCGCTCTCGCGGCGGCCGTTCGACCACGCCTGGACCAATAAGCCGGGCCGCTCGCGCGGCGAACGAGGTCCCTCTCGGTGGCAACTGCTCGGCATGGCGCGAGCCTGGGTCGGGCCTGGCCATGGTGGACGTCGCCCGGACGGTCTGCGCGACCGCTGCGGCTCCATCACGGCGCTTGAGCCGACCCTACAATTTGGCCGTTAGAGACGTCCGAAAGATCACCATGAACCCTGTTTCCGCCGCCGGCGCGACGCCAGACCTGAGCCACATCTCGGCGCGCGACAAGGCCGAGATCCTGGCGCAGGCATTGCCCTACATCCGCAAGTTTCATGGCAAGACGATCGTCATCAAGTACGGCGGCAACGCCATGACCGATCCCGCGTTGCAGCAGGATTTCGCCGAGGACGTGGTGTTGCTCAAGCTGGTCGGCATGAACCCCGTGGTGGTGCACGGCGGCGGTCCGCAGATCGAAGACGCGCTTGCCAAGCTGGGCAAGAAGGGCACCTTCATCCAGGGCATGCGAGTCACCGACGAAGAAACGATGGAAGTGGTCGAGTGGGTGCTGGCCGGACAGGTGCAGCAAGACATCGTCGGCCTGATCAACGTGGCTGGCGGCAAGGCGGTCGGCCTGACCGGACGCGACGGCGGCCTGATTCGCGCCCGCAAGCTCAGGATGATGGACCGCAACGACCCGACCAAGGAACACGACGTCGGGCTGGTCGGCGAGATCGAGTCGATCGATCCGGCCGTGGTGCGGGCGTTGCAGGACGACCAGTTCATTCCCGTCATCTCGCCGCTCGGCTTCGGTGCCGACAACGAGAACTACAACATCAATGCCGACGTGGTGGCCGGCAAGCTCGCCGAAGTGCTGAAGGCCGAGAAGCTGATGATGCTGACGAACACGCCGGGCGTGCTCGACAAGGCCGGCCAACTGCTCACGAACCTGAGCGCGCGCGAGATCGACGAACTGTTCGCCGACGGCACGATCTCGGGCGGCATGCTGCCGAAGATCTCATCGGCGCTCGACGCCGCGAAGAACGGTGTCAACACCGTGCACATCATCGACGGCCGGGTGCCTCACGCGATGCTGCTGGAGGTGCTGACGGAGCAGGCCTACGGCACGATGATCCGGTCGCGGTGAATGGAGCCCCCCGCCCGACGGGTACGTCGGACGACCCCCCGAGGGGGCACGGGCCGGCTCGGGAGCGGCCCGGCGCTCGGCCCACTCGCGCGAAGGTGGTGAGTGGGGGTCCAACTCCCGCCCAGCGGGTACGTCGGACAACCCCCGAGGAGGTGCGGGCTGGCTCGGGAGCGGCCCGGCGCTCGGCCCGTGCGCTGGAAGGTGCGTGGGAGTCCACCCCCCGCGCGACGGGTACGTCGACCGACGCCCCAACGGGATGCGGGCCGGCTTGGGAGCGGCGCGGCGCTCGGCCCGCTCGGCTCTTGGTTGCCTCGCGTCCGATGGGCACGGGGCAGTGCGTGACGGCCCTTGACGGCAGGCGCGATGGTCGCGTCGGGCGAGCCGGCCACGGCCCGATCGCCGGCGGAACAGGCATGCGCGAACCGCGACCCGGGGCAATTCCATGAAGGCGGGCGACCCCAGCCGGCGCGTCTGGTTTTTCGACCTCGACAACACGCTGCACGACGCCAGTCACGCGGCGTTCGGGCCAACCAACGTGGCGATGACCGAGTACATCGCCACGCACTTGCGATTGCCGCACGCCGAGGCCACCACGCTGCGTCAGCATTACTGGACCCACTACGGCGCCACGCTGCTCGGCCTGCTGCGTCACCATGCGGTGCGCGCCGCGCATTTCCTGGCCGAGACGCACCGGCTGCCCGGGTTGGAGTCGCGCCTGCGCACCAGCCACCACGACCGGGCCGCGCTGAAGCGGCTGCGGGGGCGCAAGTTCATCCTGACCAATGCGCCGCGCGACTATGCGTGGCGCGTGCTGCGCGCACTCGACCTGGCCGACTGCTTCGAGGCGGTGATCTGCATCGAAGACATGACGATGTTCGGCCACCATCGCCCGAAACCCGATGCACGCATGTTCCGGCACCTGGCCGCGCGTCTGAAGGTGCAGCCCGGCCGCTGCGTGCTGGTGGAGGACACGCTGCAGCACCAGAAGGCGGCGCGCGGCGTGGGCATGCAGACCGCGTGGATGCAGCGCTACCTGGACGGCCGCTTTCGCGGCCACCTGCGCAGCGGCGCCAACGAGGGCGCCAAGGCCCGGCCCGGCGGCCTGACGAGCTGCCGCAAGCCGTCGTACGTGTGTGCAAGAATCAAATCGATTAGGACCCTGCACACCTGGAAATGAACTCCATCTCTGAAGTGCCAGATCCGGGTGTGGCAACGTCGACGGTTGAACCGCTGACCTTGATCACCGCGGCATTGGCAACTCAGGGTTTGGCTCTTGTCGCGGCAGCGCCGCGCGGTCGGCCGCGGCCCGGTGAGCGCCGGGTGCAGATCTTGCAGGCTTTGGCCGGCATGCTCGAGCAACCGGCTGCAGATCGAATCACCACGGCGGCTCTGGCAGCCCGGCTCGGCGTTTCGGAAGCTGCGCTCTATCGGCACTTCGCCAGCAAGGCGCAGATGTACGAGGGGCTGATCGAGTTCATCGAGCAGAGTATCTACACGCTGGTCAATCAGATCAGCGAACGGGAAGGCGATGCCCGCACACAGGCGCAGCGCATCGTGACGGTGTTGCTGCAGTTCGGCGAACGCAACCCCGGCATGGCGCGCGTGATGGCGGGCGATGCACTGGCTTTCGAGAACGAACGGCTGTCAGCGCGCATGAACCAGTTCTTTGATCGCATCGAGTCGCAGTTGCGTCAAAGCCTGCGCGCCGTGGCCGAATGCGCCGGGTCGGACACGCCCACCGTCGATGCCCACGCGCAGGCGTCGGTGCTGGTGGCGTTCGCGATGGGACGGCTGCAGCGCTACGTGCGTTCGGGCTTCAAGCGCAGCCCGACCGAGCAGCTCGACGCCGCGCTGCGCTTGCTGACGCGCTGACGCTGGCGACCGGCCGGTGCTCAGCGTCGAAATCTCGGGCCAGCCCATGGCGCTGCTGGCGTCCAAGGCCGCCTTCCTGCCGGACAGCCGCACCTTGCTGGTGGCCGACGCGCACATCGGCAAGGCCGTCAGCTTCCGCCGCCTGGGCGTGCCCGTGCCGCGTGGCACCACCAGTCAGACGCTGGCCGCGCTGAGCACCCTGATCGACGGCCTGGCGGTGCGGCGCATCGTCTTCCTGGGCGATTTCCTGCATGGGCCGGCTTCGCATGCCGCGTCGACGATGCGGACGCTGCTGGAATGGCGGCTCAAGCACGCCAGCACCACGCTGACCCTCGTGCGCGGCAACCACGACGACCGGGCCGGCGACCCGCCCGCCGCGCTGGGCTTTGAGGTGGTGGGCGAACCGTGGCACCTCGGCGGGTTGGCGTTGTGCCATTACCCGCAAGTGGTCGACGGCAGCTATGTACTGGCCGGGCACCTGCATCCCTGCGTCACGGTGCTGGGCCGCGCGCGCGAGCGCTTGCGCCTGCCATGTTTCTGGTTCGGCGCGCGCGGCGCGGTGCTGCCGGCGTTCGGCGCGTTCACCGGCATGCAAGCGGTCAGTCCGGCCGCCGGCGACCGCCTCTATGCCGTTGCCGGCGATGCGGTGATGGCGCTGCCGGGCACGGGCGGCTGAACCGTCGTCCACCGCCGCGCTCAGCTCAGGCACGCGCAGGGCACTGCCGCGCCGAGCAGATGGAGCGGGCCAAGCCGGTGACGTCGGCAACCGACGCGCTGTGTCGGGCCGCATCTTGCCGGCTGCGAATCCGCCGACCGTCGATCCGCCGCCGCCGTCCCGCTCGCTGGCGACCCGCCGGCAGCACCCCAGCCGCTGGCAGCCCGCCGCAGGACCGCCGCTACACTGCCGCCTGCCCCAACGGACCTGTTTTTTCATGAGCCTGCCCGCCGACCCGCTGCTGCATTTGATCGCTCGCGCCGAGGCCGTGCTGGCGCGCCTGGAGGCTGTTTTGCCGCACCCGCTGAGCGCGCCCGACTGGTCCGCGTCGATCGCCTACCGTTACCGTCGCCGGGGTGGTTCCGGCGTGATCGAACCGGTGCGCCACGTGGCACCGATCCGGCTGGCCTCGCTGGTCGAGGTCGAGCCGCAAAAGGAACGGCTGCTGCGCAACACCGAACAGTTCGTGAGCGGCCTGGGTGCCAACAACGTGTTGCTGACCGGCGCGCGCGGCACGGGCAAGAGTTCGCTGATCAAGGCCTGCCTGAACGAATACGCGCCGCGTGGGTTGCGGCTGATCGAGGTCGACAAGGCCGACCTGATCGACTTGCCCGACATCGTCGATTTGGTGGCCGAGCGACCCGAGCGGTTCATCGTCTACTGCGACGACCTCAGCTTCGACGAAGGCGAGCCGGGCTACAAGGCGCTGAAATCGATCCTGGACGGATCGGTGGCGCAGGCCAGTGACAACGTGCTGATCTATGCCACCAGCAACCGGCGCCACCTGCTGCCCGAATACATGAAGGAGAACCTCAGCTACCAGCACACCGAGGATGGCGAGGTGCATCCCGGCGAGGTCGTCGAGGAGAAGATCTCGCTGTCGGAACGCTTCGGGCTGTGGATCAGCTTCTATTCGTTCAGCCAGGACGAGTACCTGGCCATCGTGGCGCAGTGGCTGCGCGGCCACGGGGTGGGCGAGGCGGCGATCGTGGCCGCTCGCCAGGAAAGCCTGGTGTGGGCGCTGGAGCGCGGTTCGCGCTCGGGCCGGGTGGCGTTTCAGTTCGCCAAAGACTACGCCGGACGGCACCACGCGTGATTGCTGCAACGACGGCGCACGATGCGCCGCTGCGTGTTCCGGTGGATGTGGCGGTGGGCGTGCTGATCGACGCGGAGGGCAGGTTCCTGCTCACGTCTCGTCCCGAGGGCAAGGTATACGCCGGCTTCTGGGAATTCCCGGGCGGCAAGCTCGAGGTCGGCGAGACCGTGGAGGCGGCGCTGCGGCGCGAACTCACCGAAGAACTGGGCATCCACATTGGCACGGTGGCGCCTTGGAAGGTCGAGCTGATGGACTACCCGCACGCTCGGGTACGCCTGCATTTTTGCAAGGTGCGCGAGTGGACCGGCGAGTTTGAGATGCGCGAGCGCCAGGCCATGGCGTGGCAGATCTTGCCGGTGCAGGTGCAGCCGGTGCTGCCTGGCACGGTGCCGGTGCTGCGCTGGCTGGCGGCCGAGCAGGGCTTTGCCGGAGCGACCCACTTCGGCGCCCACAGCGACGCCTGACCCGCCCGCTACACTGCCCGCCATGAACTGGCTCGACGCTGTGAAATGGGACGCGCAGGGCCTGGTGCCCGTGATCGCGCAGGAAATCGGCAGCCACGATGTGCTGATGTTTGCGTTCATGAATCGCGACGCGCTGCAGCGCACCGTCGAGATCGGCGAGGCCGTTTATTGGAGCCGTTCCCGCGGCCGGCTGTGGCACAAGGGCGAGGAAAGCGGGCACATTCAGAAGGTGCACGACCTGCGGCTCGACTGCGACAACGACGTGCTGCTGATGCAGGTCGAGCAACTCGGGCAGGCGCCGGGTGAAGCGGGCATTGCCTGTCACACCGGGCGCCATTCGTGTTTTTATCAAAGCCTGCAGGCCGGCGAGTGGAAAAGCGTCGAGCCGGTCTTGAAAGACCCGGAGCACATCTACACATGAAGGAGGGGTGGGAGGGCAACGACACGCTGGCTCGGTTGGCTGCGGTGATCGAATCGCGCAAGTCGGGCGACCCGCAAAAGAGCTATGTGGCCCGCCTGTTCGAAAAAGGCCCCGACTCGATCCTGAAGAAAATCGGCGAGGAAGCCACCGAGGTGGTGATGGCCTGCAAGGACGGCGAGCCAGCCAAGATCGTGGCCGAGATGGCCGACCTGTGGTTTCACTGCCTGCTTGCGCTCAGCAGCCACGGCTTGGTACCGCGTGACGTGCTGGCCGAGCTGGAACGGCGCGAAGGGATGTCCGGTCTGGAAGAATTTGCAGCGCGGAAGTTGCAGCAGCGGGAAGGGGAATTTTGATGAACAACGAAGTGCTCGACGCGCCCGGTACGGTGCCTGACCGGCAGGGCCTGACCACGCTGACACACGTGCTCTACGCCTTGCACACGGCCTCGTGGTTTTCGGCGGGCGTGTTTTCGGTGATCGCGATGATCGTCAATTACGTCAAGCGTCCGGACCTGCCGAACGACTTCTTTCGCAGCCATTTCCGCTGGCAATCGCGCAGTTTCTGGTTCACGTTGCTCTGGCTGCTGCTGGCGTTGCCGTTGTGGATCCTGGTCGTTCCGGGCTGGATCGCCTACACCGGCATCGGCCTGTGGTACCTGTACCGCTACATCCGCGGCTGGATGTCGTTCGCCTCGGGGCGGTCGATGCCGTTCCCGTCCGTTTGAAGGCGGTCTGTCGATGGACGCGACGCGTGACTGCATCTTCTGCAAGCTGGTGACCGGCGAGGTGCCCAGCCGCAAGGTCTACGAGGACGACGAGTTGTACGCCTTCCACGACATCGCGCCTTGGGCGCCGGTGCATTTCCTGACCATCCCGAAGCTACACATTGCCACGCTGTACGACGCCACCGACAAGCATGCCGCGATGCTTGGTCGCATGCTGGCGCTGGCGCCACGGCTTGCGCTGCAGCTTGGTGCCACCAATGGCTTTCGAACCGTGATCAACACCGGCATCGACGGTGGTCAGGAAGTCCAGCACCTCCACATGCACGTCATGGGTGGCCCCCGGCCTTGGGCCAAGGGCTGACCTAGAATCTGACATCGAATTTCAGGAGATTTCCATGGGTTCATTCAGCATCTGGCACTGGTTGATCGTGTTGTTAATCGTCGTGCTGGTATTCGGCACCAAGAAGCTCAAGAACATCGGCTCCGATTTCGGCGGTGCGGTCAAGGGATTCAAGGACGGGGTGCGCGACGGCAGCACCACCAGCGCCGAGGCAACCGCCGCCACCCAGCAGGTCGCCACGCACAAGACTTCCGACGCCAACACGGTCGACGTGGAATCAAAGACGAAGTCGTGATGCCACGGTGCGTGCGCCGCGGTAAGCGCGTCCAGGCATGATCGAATTCGGATTCGACAAGATTGCGCTGATCGGGGCGGTGGCGCTGATCGTGATCGGGCCAGAGAAGCTGCCGCGCGTGGCGCGCACCGTCGGTACCCTCATCGGCAAGGCGCAACGATATGTGGCCGACGTCAAGGCGGAGGTGAACCGCTCCATCGAGCTCGACGAGTTGAAGAAGATGAAGACTCAGTTTGAGGACGCTGCACGCGGAGTCGAGCAGACGGTGGCAAGCGAGATTCACCAGACTGCCGCATCGCTCGATCCGCAGTGGCAGGGCGGCAACGAGACGCCTTGGTCCCCGAGCGACGGCAGCAACGAACTTCTGCTGCCTCCGCTGTCGTACCGGAATCCGAACAAAAAGTGGCGCCTCAAACGCGGCGCAACGCCGCAGTGGTACAAGCAGCGCAACGGCGTACGCGCCAAGGCCCAATCGGGTGCGGCGCGCGTGGCGCGCTTCCGGCCGCCGCGCGCCTCCGTGTGATTTGCGCATGAGCACCGGCGGCAAGGACTCCGACGAACTGGCCGGCACCGAGCAGCCCTTCGTCACCCACCTGGTTGAGTTGCGCGACCGGCTGGTCAAGGCGGCGTTGGCGGTGGGCATCTGCTTCGGCATCCTGGCCTTGTGGCCCGGACCGAGTCAGCTCTACGACTTGCTGGCTGCGCCGCTCGTGGCCAACCTGCCGAAGGGAACGACGCTGATCGCGACCAACGTGATCTCGCCGTTTCTGGTGCCGCTGAAAATCACGTTGTTGGCCGCTTTCATGGCGGCGTTGCCGGTCGTGCTGTACCAGCTGTGGGCCTTCGTGGCGCCGGGGCTGTACACACACGAGAAGAAGCTGGTCATGCCACTGGTCATTTCCAGCACGCTGCTGTTTTTTCTGGGCGTTGCGTTCTGCTATTTCTTCGTGTTCGGGCAGGTGTTCAAGTTCATTCAGAGCTTTGCACCCAAGAGCATCACGGCGGCGCCCGACATCGAGGCTTACCTGAGCTTCGTGCTCGGCATGTTCGTCGCGTTCGGCGCTGCCTTCGAGGTGCCGGTGGTGGTCGTCGTGGTGGCGCGCATGGGGCTGGTGAGCATCGACAAGCTCAAGGGATTCCGTTCGTACTTCATCGTGTTGGCATTCATCATCGCCGCCATCATCACGCCACCCGACGTGGTGTCGCAGCTGGCGCTGGCGATTCCGATGTGCCTGCTCTACGAGGTAGGCATTTGGGCCGCGCAGCTGTTCATCAAGAAGACGCAGGCGCCGATCGAAGAGGGCAGCAGGCCGACGATCTGAGCGAATGCTCGGCACGATCGTTCACCCTTTCGGGGCCGACCCGCTGCCTGGCCCGGGACAGACGATCACCGCGTCTTGAGCGCCGATTGGCTTTTTGGCCGCTGTGCCACCGTGACAGACAATTCCAGCGTCTGGGTGCCGCGTTGTACGCCGATCAGCGCGACGCTTTGCGGCTTCAGGGCTGCCACGGCATTGAGCAACTGCGGTGTGTTCGAGACCGCCACGCCCGCGATCTTCACCACCACGTCCCCGGGACGCAAGCCGCCGGCGCCGGCCGGTCCGGACTGCAACACGCCCGTGATCAGCACGCCCTGCGTGACCGGCAGATTCAGCGTCTGAGCGATGTCTGAAGTGAGGTCGCGCGGCTCCACGCCGATCCAGCCGCGCGTCACCTGTCCGTCGCGGATCAGGCCGTCGATCACTTGGCGCGCCGTGCCCACGGGAATTGCGAAGCCGATGCCCAGGCTGCCGCCACTGCGCGAATAGATCGCGGTGTTGATGCCGAGCAGGTCGCCGTTGGCGTCGACCAGCGCGCCGCCCGAATTGCCGGGGTTGATGGCGGCGTCGGTCTGGATGAAATTCTCAAACGTGTTGATTCCCAGCTGGTTGCGTCCCAGTGCACTGACGATGCCGGCGGTGACGGTCTGTCCGACGCCGAACGGATTGCCGATCGCCAGCACCACATCGCCGACTTGTGCGGCGTCGCTGCTGCCGAAGCTGATCACAGGCAGTCGTTCGAGGTCGATCTTGAGCAGAGCCAAATCGGATTCGGGATCGGTGCCGACGATGCTTGCGCGACCCTGGCGGCCGTCGCTGAGCATCACCTCGACGTCGTCGGCACCGTCGACCACGTGGTTGTTGGTCAGCACGTAACCCTGCGCCGAAACGATCACGCCCGAGCCCAGGCCGACCTGCTGTTCTTCCGGCTGACCGCGCAGCCGGTCGCCGAAGTAGAACTGGAACCACGGATCGTTGGCGTGCGGGTTGCCGGCCGGGGCCTTGCGCGCGGTGATGCTGACGACCGCTGGAGTCGCCCTTTGTGCGGCGCTGCTGTAGCTGGTTGCGGCATGCACCGGTGAGAAGGGCTGGGTCGCGGCAGGGGCGGTGCCGATCGACACGACAGCAGATGCCGGCCCGTACGCTGGCCGGTTCAGCCACGCGGGCTTGAGCGTGGCCACCACGAACAGCACCGCGGCCGCGACCGTCACTGCCTGGGAGAAAATGAGCCAGGTTTTGCGCATGGAGGATCTGCAGATGGCTGAACGTGGCGAGGTCGAGGCCTATCTGAACAATCTGCTCGATGTCGGCCGATTTCAGGATTATGGGCCGAACGGTCTGCAGGTCGAAGGCAGGCCGCAGGTCCAGATACTGGTCAGCGGCGTGACCGCCAGCCGGGCGCTGATCGAGGCCGCGATCGAGACCGGCGCCGACTCGATGCTGGTGCATCACGGTCTGTTCTGGAAGGGCCAGGACGGTCGCGTCACGGGTTGGCTGAAGGCCCGGCTCGCGCTGTTGCTGGGGCACGGCATCAACCTGTGGGCGTATCACCTGCCGCTGGATGCGCACGCCGAGTACGGCAACAACGTGCAATTCGGCGCGCGCCTGATGTTGCAGCCGCAGCGCAATTTCGGGCCGCAGGACCTCGGTTGCATCGGCACGCCGGGCTCGCCGCTGAGCGTTGCGGCATTGACGGCGCTGCTGCAGTCCCGGATCGGCCGGCCGCCCACCGTGGTGAATGGTGACGGCCGTCCGCTGCGTCGCGTCGCTTGGTGCACTGGCGGGGCACAGAGCTATTTCGAGGCCGCCATCGCGGCCGGCGCCGATGCTTACATCACGGGCGAGATTTCCGAGCCGCAGACGCACCTCGCGCGCGAGACCGGCGTCGCCTACTTCGCCTGCGGGCACCACGCGAGCGAGCGCTACGGCGCCCAAGCGCTGGGTACCCACCTGGGCGCGCGTTTCGGCATCGAGCACCATTTCATCGACATCGACAACCCAGCCTGATCGAGGTGCCCGCGGGCTGGCGCATAGACAATATGGGTATGGCCATCGATTCGACGCAGCCCGTGCTCATCACCATGGGTGATGCCTGCGGGATCGGCCCCGAGATCATTGCCCAGGTGTTCCGCACCGAGCGGTCGGTCGGCTGTGTGGTGCTGGGTGACATGGCTGTGATGCGCCGCGCCGCCGCGATCACCGGCGGGGCTCTGGCTGTGGCGCGCATCGAGGCGCCTGCCGACTGGCGCCAAGTGCCGCCGAACTGCATCGCCGTGTTGCAGGCGTCGGGGTTGCCTCGCGATCTGGACTCACTGCCGCTGGGTCGGGTCGATGCGCGTGCCGGTGCCGCCGCAGCCGCCTGCATCGAACAGGCGGCCGCCCATGCGCTGGCGGGCGAGGTGGCGGCAATCGTCACCGCGCCGATTCACAAGGAGGCGCTGGCGGCCGCGGGCGTGCCGTTCCCGGGGCACACCGAGATGCTGCAGGCGCTGTGCGCGCGAAACGGCGTGATCCCACCGGTGCGCATGATGCTGGCCAACGAGCAGTTGCGCACGGTGCTGGTGACGATCCACCTGTCGTTGCGTCGCGCCATCGACGCCGTGACTTTCGACGCGGTGCTGCAGACGATCCGCATCGCGCACCGGTCGGCGGCGCATTGGGGCCAGTCGAAGCCGCGCATCGCGGTGGCGGGCCTGAACCCGCATGCCGGGGAAGGCGGCTTGTTCGGCTCGGAGGAGATCGACATCATCGCCCCGGCCATCAACGCGGCACGTGCCGAAGGCATCGATGCGCGGGGCCCTTACGCGCCTGACACGGTGTTCATGCGCGCCCGACACACGGAAATCCACCCCGGCGAGTTCGACGTGGTGGTGGCGATGATCCATGACCACGGACTGATTGCCGTCAAATACGACGGCGTGGAGCAGGGCGTCAACGTGACGCTGGGCCTGCCGTTCGTGCGCACCAGTCCGGACCACGGCACCGCGTTTGACATCGCCGGAACCGGACGTGCCGATCCCGCCAGCCTGAATGCCGCGCTGCAGATGGCGCGCGCCTGGGGCGCAACGGGATCACGGGTCGAATCTCCTGGCTGACCATCGTGCCGGTGGCAGCCGCCACGGCGGCGGTTGTCGTCAATGGAGCGCGGGTGCCTTCAGTGCCGCCAATTGCTTGCGGGCTCGTTGCGTGGCGCGTTCCATCAGGTAGGCACTTTCGACCGCCCTCATGCGGCCGCTTTCACACATGCGCGCGAGCATGCGCGAGGTCATTGAGATCGTCTCCTGGTGTTTCCTGCCGCTGGAGAACACGAAGAAGCTGCGCGCCGGACTGAGGTAGGTGAGCCGCACCTTTTGCCACTCGTCCTTCAGATGCATCTGGTAAGCGAAACCTAGCTTGACATGATCGACCAGCTGCGGCCCTCGCGACGGTTCGCTCGGATCGGCGGTGCTCATGTCGAGGTTGATGTCAACGCCCAGGTTCAGCGGCGTCGGGTCGTCTGCCACAACCGGCTCCGCGCCCACCTCGATGTCGACTTTGCCGGACCAATCGACCGTGCTTTCCTCGACAAGTCCGACTTGGCGAACTTCCTCGGCACTGAAACGGCGTCGCACCGCCGATTCGTCGAACACCGGCGCGGTGTCGGCCTGGGTCAGCGATTCGACGCCCGGCACGGGTGAGGTGAAGACCGCTTCGGCCTTCTTGGCCAGCATGTTGTAGTCCAGTTCGGACAGCGGCTGGCCCTTCAGCGAGTCGGCATGGGCCGGCAACAGCTGGTTGAAGAACGCCTTGCGCGCCACCTCGGGCCAACCCACGAAATGCATGCCCTCGTTGAGGTCCTTCATCAGCATCGGCAACTGCATCAGGAACTTCTTGCGCAGGATCGGCGAGCCCTTCGGCTGCACGCTCATCACCAGATCGCCGGCTGCACGCTTGTAACGCCGGGCACGGTCGGAATCGGTTCCCTCGCGGCGCACCGCCATCACGATGGCCTGCGTCCATACCTGCGACAGGAAGTCGCGCAGGTAGGGTTGCATTGGCAACGACTGAAGGGCCGTCTGCAACTGCAGCATGTAACGCTGCTGCAGGCGCAACTCCGACTCCTTGCTTTCCAGCGTCGCGGCGGCGCCGTTTTGGTGAGCCTCGGCGTGGGTTTGCTGGGCGATGAAGCCTTCGAGCACATCGAGTTTCTTGGCGTACAGCTCGACCTGATCGAAATCGCCTTCGACGATGTCCTTCACCACGTCGCTGACGCGCTGCAGCACCTGCTTGCCCGGTCCATCCTCGAAATCGTCGAAGGCACAGGCCAGCGAAGCGACGCGGTTGATGAAGCGGCGCACCGGGTGGCGTCGCGACGAGAAAAAGCTGGCATCGTTGAGTGCGACCCGCAGCACCGGCAATTGCAGGCGCGCGATCTGGCGGGCCATTTGCGGCGGCACTCGGTTGTCCGACAGGATCTGGTCGAACAGGCTGCCCACCACGTCGATCACCATGTGGTCGAGCTTGCCGACCGATGCGTGCATCAACTCCTCGCGGTGCGCGCGTATCAGGTTCACCGCCATCATCGGTGGCAGCCCTGCATCTTGAAAGCCGACATCCGCCGATCCCGCACCGCCGTAGGCCGAGGCGCGATTTTGTGGTTTGGCTCGCGCTGCCGCGCTGCCTGTTCCAGCGGACTCGTCTGCGCTGTCCGCAAGGTCGCCGTGCCGGCTGGCCATCGTCGTCAGCCGCCGGAGCAACTGCATCAACTGCAGGTCGGCCTGCGACGAAGCAGCTGTCAAACCGGCATCGAGCCCGCCCTGTCCACTGGAGCGGGCGCCTTGGCTGGTGCCGAGTGGCGACTGCAATGAGCCGCCGCGCGTGCTGCCCCCGGGCGGCGAGCCAGCGGCGCCGTCAAATGCGCTGTGCGCAGACGCAGCCGCATCTTTGGGCAGGCCCGTGTAGCCCGAATTCGGTGCGTTTCGGTTGCCCGGACCGTCCACGGTGCGGACCGACAGGCTGAGGGGTTCGATGCCGCGGCCTTGAAAGTCGAGCACGATGTCGGCGTAGCAGGCCGGCATGGCCTGTGCAGCGGCTTGCCCCAGCTCGCGGGAGAGCAGCTTTCTGGAATCGGACACATCGGTCGTGGCTTCGATCGCCCGGTAGAGGGCGCCGCCCAGCACCTCGGCACGCAGCGGGTTGCGGTCGTCGTCGGCCCGAACGTTGCGCAGCAATGTGCCGGTGTAGGTGGCCACTTCGCGCATGACCGAGTCGCACTCGTGCGAAATCATCTGGCCGATACGGTCAGCGTACAGGCGACCTTCGACCTCGTTGTCCTCCACGAGGCTCAGGGTTTGCCAATCGGTCGACGCGAGTCTGCGGGGTGTGCTGTCGCGCGGGGCCGATTCGAGGCGCACTTGGTCGCGCAATGCGCTGGCAAAGGTACGGTGGAATGCCTGGAGGTTGCGGCGAAGATCTGACAGAGCCGCCAGCATGGCGTCGCGCTCGCTCGCTTTCGGATCCGCGGGGCCAGGCGCTACCAGCGCATCGGCCACGCGGTCGACCACTGTCTTGATCGTCAGAGTGATCAGGGCAACAGCCGCGTCGAGCGCAGTTTGTAAACGTGATTCGATCAGGTTCATGGCAAATCCGACTTGCCGTGCGACAAATGCCGGGGAAGTCGGTCTGAATCCTTTCTGTCCTGAGTTCAAGACCCTGCAGCCTGCAGGCCGTGCGCAGGGCACAGGTCAGCACAACCGCTGAGTGAATATCGGCTTACCCAGGTTATTTCTTCAGTAAATCCCGAATTTCTCTCAGCAACACGACCTCCTCTGCCACCGCCGCAGCGGTCGCGGGGGTGTTCTTCTTCATCCGGTTGATTTGCTTGACCATCATGAAGATGATGAAAGCCAGGATGACAAAATTCAGCGCAACCGTGATGAAGTTTCCATAGGCGAACAAAGGCACGCCCGCCTTGGAAAGCGCGTCGTAGGTCATGGCGCCCCGGTAGTCTGCGGGCGGGTTGGCGAGGATTACGAAATAGTTCGAAAAGTCAAGTCCGCCGACGACCCGGCCCACCACCGGCATGATCATGTCTTTGACCAGCGAATCGACGATCTTCCCGAAAGCCGCGCCGATGATCACGCCGACCGCGAGGTCGACCACATTCCCCTTGCTCGCAAATTCCTTGAACTCAGTCACAAACCCCACGATGCGCCTTTCGTTCAAACAGGTTCATATTTCACCGTGAAGCAGTATCTGTCACAGCCTTTTGAAGTCAAGTACCGAAAAGGAAGGCGGTCGACTGGCGCCGTGCATCCGCTGCTGACCGACACCGTGCCGAAATCGGGGCAGTCCGCTAGAATTAAGAACCACTAGAAGCGACATTTATCAAGGACATTGATGAGCGATTCGAAAGTTGACAATGGCAAACGCACCTGGTTGATCGCAACCGGATGTGCGGGTGCAGTGGGGGGCGCGGCAGTGGCTGTGCCGTTCGTCAGCACGTTTCAACCCTCCGAGCGTGCGCGAGCCGCGGGCGCGGCCGTCGAGGTTGACATCAGCGCGTTGCGTCCTGGTGAAAAGATGACGGTCGAATGGCGTGGCAAGCCTGTTTGGATCGTGCGTCGCACGCCAGAGCAAGTTGCCGCACTGCCCAAAAACGACGCTTTGCTGGCCGATCCGAACTCCACACGAAAGCGAGACGAGCTGACGCCCGTCTATGCGCGCAACGAGGCGCGGTCGATCAAGCCCGAATTTCTGGTGGCAGTGGGCATTTGCACCCACCTTGGCTGTTCACCATCCGACCGCTTCGCAGCGGGTGCGCAAGCATCGTTGCCCGACTCGTGGAACGGCGGCTTTCTTTGCGCATGCCATGGATCGACATTTGATCTCGCTGGACGCGTTTACAAGAATAAGCCTGCGCCAGACAACCTGATGGTGCCGCCACACATGTACCTGTCAGACAGTCGCCTGATCATTGGCGAAGACAAGAAGGCCTGAAGCCGGTAGTTACTTCAACCCCACGAGCATCCTTAACATGGCCACGTTCAACGAAGCCCCCGCCGGCGCAGGCGCAGGCGAAAAACTTCTCACCTGGGTCGACAATCGCTTCCCGGCATCGAAACTGTACAAAGAGCATTTGTCCGAGTATTACGCGCCGAAGAACTTTAACTTTTGGTATTTCTTCGGCGCATTGGCGATGCTCGTGCTGGTCATGCAGATAGTGACCGGCATATTTCTGACGATGCATTACAAGCCCGATGCTGCGTTGGCATTCGCCTCGGTCGAGTACATCATGCGCGACGTCCCGTGGGGTTGGATGGTTCGCTACATGCACTCGACAGGCGCCAGTGCGTTTTTCATCGTCGTGTATTTGCACATGTTCCGCGGACTGATCTACGGCAGCTACCGCAAGCCACGCGAATTGATCTGGATTTTCGGCTGCGCGATTTTCTTGTGTTTGATGGCAGAAGCTTTCATGGGCTATCTGTTGCCGTGGGGCCAGATGAGCTACTGGGGCGCTCAGGTGATCGTGAATTTGTTCGCCGCCGTGCCGTTGATTGGGCCGGACCTGGCGCTGTTGATCCGTGGCGACTATGTGATCGGTGATGCCACGCTCAATCGATTCTTTGCATTCCACGTCATCGCAGTCCCGTTGGTGCTGCTGGGTTTGGTGGTCGCTCACATCATCGCATTGCACGAGGTGGGTTCGAACAACCCGGATGGTGTGGAAATAAAGGCCATGAAAGACGCGTCCGGCCGGCCGTTGGACGGCATTCCGTTTCACCCGTATTACACGGTGCACGATATTTTGGGCGTGAGCGTCTTTTTGATGGTGTTCACGGCCATCTTGTTCTTCGCACCCGAACTCGGTGGATTCTTTTTGGAGTTCAATAACTTTATTCCCGCCGACCCGCTCAAAACACCATTGCACATTGCGCCGGTTTGGTACTTCACACCGTACTACTCGATGCTTCGGGCGATCACCAGCGAAATGATGTACGCGCTGATCGTTTGCGTGCTGGCGGGCGCGGTGCTGGGCGCGCTCAAGGCCAAGGTCAGCGTGATGATCAAGGGGCTGATCGTTGCAGGTGCGGTCGCATTGGTGGTGTCAATGCTGGCCATCGACGCCAAGTTCTGGGGCGTCGTGGTGATGGGTGGGGCGGTCGTCATCATGTTTTTCCTGCCGTGGTTGGACAACAGCCCGGTCAGGTCGATCCGCTATCGCCCGTCGTGGAACAAATGGCTTTACGGCATTTTTGTAATCAACTTCTTCGTTTTGGGCTACCTCGGTGTATTGCCACCGTCTCCCATCGGAGAACGTGTGTCGCAGGTCGGGACCATGTTCTATTTCGGCTTTTTCCTGCTGATGCCTTGGTGGAGCCGGCTTGGCGAATTCAGTCCCGTGCCCGAGCGCGTGACGTTTGTACCGCACTGAGACGAGCACGAACGCTGAACCATGAAAAAACTGATTGCTTTGCTCTTGCTTACCTTGAGTTTTATGTCGCCCACATGGGCCGCGGGTGGCGGAATCCCTTGGGACAAGTTCCCCCAAGAGAAGGCGACCGATCTGGCCTCTCTGCAAAACGGCGCCAAGATCTTTACCAACTACTGCCTCAACTGCCATGCCGCTTCGTTCATGCGTTACAACCGTCTGCGCGACATCGGCTTGACCGAAGATCAGATCAAGAAAAATCTGATGTTCGCCACCGACAAGGTGGGCGAAACCATGAAGGTATCGCTCGACGCCAAACAAGCCAAGGAATGGTTCGGCGTGGTGCCGCCCGACCTCACCTTGGTTGCCAGGTCGCGGTCGGCAGTGGGACAGGGCGAAGGCACCGACTACCTCTACACCTTTTTACGGACCTACTATCGCGACGAGACCAAGCCTACAGGCTGGAACAACCTGGCCTATCCCAATGCAGCCATGCCTCACGTACTTTGGGAATGGCAAGGGCCCAGGACCGCGAAATTCGTCGAAGAAAAAGATCCTCACAACCCCGCTCAGGTCATTCTCAAATTTAATGGCTTTGAGCAAATCTCGGCTGGCACGATGAGCCTGCGTGAGTACGACGAATCGATTGCTGATTTGGTCGCCTTTCTGCAATGGATGGCTGAACCGGTGCGAGGCCAGCGAGTGCAACTTGGCGTGTGGGTTCTGTTGTTTCTTGGTGTCTTTACCTTGATCGCTTGGCGTCTCAACGCTGCCTATTGGAAAGACATCAAGTAGTTTTGACTTTGCTGTCGGTCCGAAATGGATTCGACGGCCCTGTGCGCAGTGGGATGCCTTTTCCGGCCGCCCACTGCGTTTTGGTTTTCTGACGCTCCCGGGAGACAAACACCATGATGGTGCTTTATTCAGGCACGACCTGTCCTTATTCGCATCGCTGCCGATTCGTTCTGTTCGAAAAAGGCATGGATTTCGAGATTCGGGACGTCGATCTTTTCGCCAAACCCGAAGACATTGCGTTGATGAACCCGTACAACGAGGTTCCTATTTTGGTGGAACGCGACCTCATCCTGTACGAGTCGCACATCATCAACGAATACATCGATGAGCGATTTCCGCATCCGCAGTTGATGCCGGGCGATCCTGTCGCGCGCGCCCGCGTCCGCCTTTTCCTTCTAAACTTCGAAAAAGAACTGTTTGCGCATGTGAACGTCTTGGAGTCCCGCGGCGTCAAAGCCAACGACAAGCAACTGGAAAAGGCTCGTGCGCAGATTCGCGACCGGCTCACCCAATTGGCACCCATCTTTGTCAAGAACAAGTACATGCTGGGCGACGATTTCTCGATGCTCGATGTGGCCATTGCGCCGCTGTTGTGGCGCCTTGACTATTACGGCGTCGATATGTCGAAAAACGCGGTGCCGCTGTTGAAGTACGCGGAGCGCATTTTCTCGAGACCCGCCTACATCGAGGCATTGACGCCGTCGGAAAAGGTGATGCGAAAGTAGGCCTAAGAACTCGCTGAAGGTCACATGAACTCTCCGCCCATCTCACCCGCCACTGCGGGCACGTCGACCCGGCCTTACCTGATCAGGGCGCTGCACGACTGGTGCAACGACAACGGCTTCACACCTTACATCGCAGTGTCTGTTGGTCCACAGGTGCTGGTTCCCATGGAATACGTGAAGAACGGCGAGATCGTGCTGAACGTCGGTTTCGAGGCCACCAGCGCATTGACTCTGGGCAACGAGGTGATCGAGTTCAAGGGTCGATTTGGTGGAGTTTCGCGGGAAATCGTCGTGCCAATCAATCATGTGATTGCTATCTATGCGCGCGAGAACGGTCAGGGCATGGCTTTTCCCGCGCCGTCGAGTGCGCTGGTGGCCACACCAGCTGCGGTGGCGATGGCAGTGGCTCCGGTCGTGCAGGCTGCACCCAAGGGACCGCGTCTAGCCTTGACCGATGCCAGTTCGGGCGTCCGCGAGCGTACGGGCCCCGAGGACCCGCTGCCTACGCCACCCAACGACACGCCGCCCGCCACACGCCCCTCGCTCAAGCGCGTCAAGTAGCCGAAGCTCGACTTTATAATCGACTTTGGTAAGTGTCTGCAGCGCCGAAGCCGGCTTAGCTCAGTTGGTAGAGCACCCGCCTTGTAAGCGGAAGGTCCCCAGTTCGATCCCGGGAGCCGGCACCACAGATCCCTTAATGCACTTACCCGCCTACACCGCTTGGCACGCAATGGTCTGATCCGAAGCACCTCACGGTGAGCCGCATCGCTTCGCTGATCCGAACCACGGCTTGAAACCCACCATGCTCGACCCCAGGTCTCATCAATGCCGGGGAGCGGTCTTATTCAATCGAAAAACAGGCTGACCATCATGGAAAAGCAAACGCTTTCATTTCAGGCAGAGGTCAAGCAGATACTGCACCTCGTCACCCATTCGCTTTACTCGAACAAAGAGATTTTTCTTCGAGAATTGGTGTCAAATGCCTCTGACGCATGCGATAAATTACGCTTCGAAGCACTGAATCAACCCGAACTGTTCGAAGACACGCCCAACCTGGAAGTTCGCGTCAGCTTCGATGCGTCGGCCAAGTCGATCACGATCCATGACAACGGCATCGGTATGTCGGCAGACGAGGCGATCAGTCACCTCGGCACGATCGCCAAGAGCGGAACGCGTGAATTCGTGGCCGCGCTGGAAGGCGATCAGAAGAAGGACGCCCAACTGATAGGTCAGTTTGGCGTCGGTTTTTACAGTGGCTTTATCGTGGCAGACCGCATCACGGTCGAGTCGCGGCGCGCTGGCCTCAAGCATGAAGAAGGGGTGCGCTGGAGTTCCGAGGGCAGTGGCGATTTCGAAGTTGAACCATTGACGCTGCCTGCGCGCGGGACTCGGGTGACTCTGCATCTGCGTGAAGGCGAGGAAGAATTCCTGAGCGGCTGGAAACTCAGATCGGTGATCGGCAAGTATTCCGACCACATTTCGTTGCCCATCCTGATGCAAAAGGAAGAGTGGGACGCCGAACAGAGCAAGCAGATCACTCGGGACGAGTGGACTCCCGTCAACAAGGCGGCGGCGCTGTGGACGCGCAGCAAGAACGACATCACCAAAGACCAATACGAAGAGTTTTACAAACAGATCAGTTACGACACCGAGGCGCCATTGGCCTACACCCACAACCGCGTGGAGGGTCGCAGCGAGTACACGCAGTTGCTGTACGTGCCCGCCAAAGCACCATTCGACCTGTGGAACCGCGACAAGCGCGGCGGTGTCAAGCTGTACGTCAAGCGCGTTTTCATCATGGACGATGCCGAGGCATTGATGCCCGTCTACCTGCGCTTCGTGAAAGGTGTGATCGACAGCGCCGATCTGCCACTGAACGTGAGCCGCGAGTTGCTGCAGGAAAGCCGCGACGTGAAGGCGATTCGGGAAGGCTCGACCAAGCGCGTGCTGTCGATGCTCGAATCGCTGGCCGACAGCGAGGACGAGGCCGAGCGCGCACGTTACGCGGCCTTTTGGAAGGACTTCGGTTCGGTACTCAAGGAAGGCATCGGCGAAGACCACACAAACCAGGAGCGACTTGCAAAGCTGCTGCGGTTCGCGTCGACCCACGCCGATGAAGGTGTCAGTTTTTCCGACTATTCATCGCGCATGAAAGAAGGCCAGGACGCGATCTACGTCATCACCGCCGACACGTTGGCAGCTGCCAAGGGCAGCCCGCAGCTCGAGATCTTCCGCAAGAAGGGGATCGAGGTGCTGCTGCTGGTCGATCGCGTCGACGAATGGTTGCTGAGTCACCTTTACGAATTCGACGGCAAGCCGCTGCAAAGCGTCACGAAGGGTGCGATCGACCTCGGCAAGCTGCAAGACGAGACCGAGAAGCAGCAGGCAGAGCAGGTCGCCAGTACCTTGAAGCCTCTGCTCGAGCGGCTGAAGGAATCGTTGAAGGATCGCGCCAAGGATGTGCGTGTGACGACGCGGCTGGTGGATTCGCCGGCTTGCCTGGTGGTGGACGATGGGGACATGAGCGGGCATCTGGCACGGCTGCTGAAACAGGCGGGACAAAGTGCGCCGAAATCGTTGCCCATCCTGGAAATCAATGCCGAGCATGCGCTGGTGAAGAGGCTCGAAGGCAGTGCGCACTTCGACGATTTGGCGCACATCCTGTTCGACCAGGCAATGCTGGCCGAGGGCGGTCACCTTGACGATCCGTCCGCCTATGTGAAGCGGGTCAACGCGCTGTTGCTGGCGTAAGGCAGCTTCATGGCGCCGTGCTTCAGCCGGCACTCACGTTGAGCGGCGCCTCGGCCATCGCGTTCAACTGTTCGCGAAGGCGGGAGGTCTGCTCGGCCCAGTACGACGGGCTGGCAAACCACGGGAATGCGGGCGGGAATGCCGGGTCGCTCCAGCGCCGTGCGATCCATGCGCTGTGATGAATGATGCGCAGGGTGCGCAACGGTTCGATCAAACTAAGTTCGCGCGCGTCAAAATTCATGAAAGTCTCGTAGCCTTCGAGCAGCGCCGCGAGTTGGCGGGTCTGCGCAGCGCGGTCGCCTGACAGCATCATCCACAGGTCTTGCATGGCCGGACCCGTTACGGTGTCGTCCAGATCCACGAAGTGCGGACCGCTTGACGTCCAGAGCACGTTGCCGAGGTGGCAGTCGCCGTGCAGGCGCAGCGTGCACATGGTCGGTATGCGGTCGAAGGCGGCCTCGACCTGGTCAAGTGCCCGCTGCGACAGGTCGAACCACTCCGTGGCGACATCCGGCGTCACCAACTCGTGGTCAATCAACCATTCGCGGGGTTGGGTCCCGAACGTCGGCACGTCGAGTCGCAGGCGCGTTCGGAACGGCGCGCGGGTTCCGACCGCATGCAGCCTGCCGATGAACCGGCCGAGCCACTCGAGGGTGTCGGCATCTTCAAGCTCAGGGGCTCGACCGGCCAATTTGGACGTGACGCTGAAGCGGTAGTCGCAGCCTTGCGTCGTGTACTGGGCCAGCGTGGGGCCGGTCAATGTGACGCTCGCCGAGTGCGCGGATTCGCGGTCCAGCCCCAGCGGCCAACACGCCGCGACAGGGATTTCCTGCTCTGCCAGTTCCGCTGCAAAGGCGTGTTCTTCCAAAATCTGCTCGTCGAGCCAGCGCCCGGGCCGGTAGAACTTGGTCACGACCACGCGGCCGTCTTCGAGATACACCTGGAAGACCCGGTTTTCGTATGAGTTCAACTGGATCAGCCGACCGTCACCGCGCAGTCCCACGCTGTCAAGCGCGTCGAGCACGGTTTCCGGCTTGAGCTCTCTGTAAGGCGTTGCGGCTGGCCGGTCGTGATTCATCGTCGCCATCGTCGGATCGTACGCCCGAGTGTTGCGAGGGTCAGTCCGCTTGAGGCACTTTGGCCCTTGCCTAACCTCTTGTGACGCAGCGAACTGGTCGAAGTCAATACCTGTTGCCGGAGGCATGGCGCAACGGATCGAACATTACGCCCTCCAAATCTGGAACATCTGCGTCGTAATCGGCAGTTCGCCCAACCGATCCCCTCGGAAAGTTGGCCGGAGACCGAGACCGGCCTCGCTGACCAACGGCCGACGAAACGCCTTCCTCATTCAATCCGGAGTCGCTTCCACTGAAGTTTTGACCGCGGTTCTCGGGGCCGAAGAAGGAGTCGTGAAACAGGGCCGAATCCTGCCAAAGCGCGGATCGGTCGGGGCGCAGCGCAGCAGTCAGCTTGGCCGACGATTCGCGTACCTCCGGCAGACGGTGCGACGGGAATGGCGCCGCTTGCGGGGCCCGATTCCACGATGGTCCGCTCGGGACCAGCATTTGCAGCTCAGCGACTGAGGGCAGGTGGTCGGCCGAACATCTGAGGTACCGCACTCTGCAGGCCCCGAGCACGCACTGCTTGATTTGCAGGTTGCGCCGTGAAATCCCACGCTCCGTTTCCAGATCAAGCACGGCCAGCACCCGCCCGCTTGCACTGCACACGGCGAAGCTCACGTGTCTCGAGCCGAGCAGGTCGAACCAGTAGCGCACCTCATTGGGATCTGCCGGTTGACAGAAACGAACCAACGGAAGTTTTGCCAAAATGATGTGATGAGGCAGGGCTTCGCGCAAAAGACGATGCACCCGCCTTTCATCGTTCGAAAAGACAGGGCGGGGGGTCAGCGTCCACTCGATGGGAAGCGGCGCGGGCTTTCGTGGTCGGCGCATCAGCCAGACCAACGCGGTCATCACGGCGACCAAGCCCACAACCACACTCACCGCGACTATCCAAGGAAGGCTGGACATTTCTGATGTGCCCGATGACACGGATCAAAGCCGCAACGAAGTGTTGCTGCAGGGCGCGAACTGTAATGGATGTTTTCCGATGCGAGACGGCTGAACCACCCCTCAAACAGGTGTCGGGAGCCGTTCGGGAACGCGTGGCCACCGCGGCTGGCGCCGTCACTTTTTCGCGGTATGGCTGGACGTGCCGAGGTGGGTCTTCAATTCGGAAATGGCGCCCAATATCCCGCCGACTCGGCAGACATGCTCCTTCATACGGTAATCCATTTCGGCGGCATGACGCTCGACCATCTGGCCCATGTGCGATGCGAAGGTGTCGGGTTGCAATTCAAGCCAGGCTTCGGAATCCGGCCCGTCACGGATGACTGTTGCCCCTGCCCGTCGGGCGATTTTGAGCATCGCGGTGTTGCCGCTCAGCGCATGGATGAACATTGCATCGACGCTGCGGTTGCGGGCATGCAGCACGGCGCGGTCGAACAGGCGCTGGCCGTATCCGCGACCTCGCGCCTTGGCAAGGACGGACACGCCAAATTCAGCCATGCGAGACGGCTTGCCGGGAGACGACGTCGTCGAATGCGCAAGATGCGCCGTCGCCAGCAACTCCAGCCGGCGGTTGAAAATACCGAAGAGCTCGTCGAACTCAAAGTCCAACCCCATCACGTAACTGTTGATCTGTTCGTCGGAAGCCGCGTAGCCAAATCGCAAGTAGCGGTCGTTGGCATCGAGTGACCGCAGGTGTGACGCGAGCCTATCTCGGTGCCGTGGTGCCAGCGAACGAATCGGCACCCAAGACCACTTGATGGTTTCGGGGCTGATTCGGACAGCGTCGGCTTCCGGTGCGAGACGCTCGCCGCCCCCGTACTTCGGCGCAGTGGGGTAACTCATCGGTGCCTTTCATTAGGGTAAACGTTAATATACGACGATTGAGTTGCTTTGGCTCTTCAGATCTGATTGCTCGGTCCGATGGGCTGGAAATGCTGGTCGGGCAGTCTTTGTCAAATGTCTGGTACATTCGAAAGCTTGCCTGCATTCAACCCCAGGCATGGCGATCATTCGCAATTTGGATGGTTGGGTACTGTGCGAGAGCTCGCCAAAAACAGAAGCGGCGCCGAACGCGGTTCGATTGAGGGTTGTTGGAAACGAAGCAAAGAGCTCAATGAAAACCTTCAGCGCCAAACCGGCCGAAGTGACGCATGAGTGGTTCGTGATTGACGCGACCGACAAGGTCCTCGGACGGGTGGCCAGTGAAGTCGCCCTCCGTCTGCGCGGAAAACACAAAGCCATTTACACGCCTCACGTCGACACCGGCGACTTCATCATCATCGTCAACGCCGAAAAGATCCGGGTTACCGGAAACAAGGCCAACGACAAGGTGTACTACCGTCACTCGGGTTTCCCAGGCGGCATTCATGCCACGAAATTCAAGGACATGCAGGCCAAGCATCCCGGGCGCGCTATCGAGAAAGCCGTCAAGGGCATGTTGCCTAAGGGCCCACTGGGTTATGCAATGGTCAAGAAGCTGAAGGTGTACGCTGGTGCTTCGCATCCGCACACCGCACAGCAGCCCAAAGCGCTGGACATTTAAGGAGCGGTGATGATCGGAAATTGGAACTACGGAACCGGCCGCCGTAAATCTTCGGTGGCCAGGGTTTTCATGAAAAAAGGCACGGGCCTGATTTTGGTGAATGGCAAGCCGGTCGAAGAATATTTTGGACGTCAAACCTCGATCATGGTCGTCAAGCAGCCGTTGATGTTGACGTCCAACGATGGCGCGTTCGACGTCAAGGTGAACGTGCACGGTGGTGGTGAGTCCGGCCAAGCCGGCGCGTGCCGCCACGGCATCACCCGTGCATTGATCGACTACGACGAAACGCTCAAGCCTGCTCTGAAGCATGCGGGTTTCGTGACGCGAGATGCGCGCGAAGTCGAGCGGAAGAAGGTCGGTTTGCACGGCGCCCGTCGCAGGAAGCAGTTCAGCAAGCGCTGACCGATTTCGCCAAATCGAGCAGAGCCACCTTCGGGTGGCTCTTGTGTTTCGGCGCTGTGAAAAGGCCTGTTTCAATCAAGGCAAATGCAATCGGCATGCCAGCCCGCCGAAGTAAACTCAGTTAGGTTGATTCCTGCATAGCGGGAGAATTTTTCACAGCAACCACAAATTCAAGGAGTTCTCAATGAGTGCAGTGGCTGACAACATCCAAGTCCAACCCGAATCTGACGAGCCCCCAGTACCGTTGATCTTCACTGACAGTGCGGCCAACAAAGTCAAGGAGCTGGTCGACGAAGAAGGCAACCCTGAATTGAAGCTGCGGGTCTTTGTACAAGGCGGCGGTTGTTCGGGTTTTCAATATGGCTTCACCTTCGACGAAATCGTCAACGACGACGACACGCAAATGGCAAAAAACGGTGTCACGTTGTTGATCGACGCGATGAGCCTGCAGTATCTGGCAGGCGCAGAAATCGACTACAAAGACGATCTGCAAGGCGCCCAGTTCGTGATCAAGAACCCCAACGCAACGACTACGTGCGGATGCGGATCGAGTTTTTCGGCCTGAGCATTTCCGGAAAATCGAGTCGGAGGTTAACGGCTTTTGAGCGGCTTGATTAAAAGTTGATGCCGGCCGGGTACAAGGCTCCGAGCACACGTGCTCCTCGGGCACCAGTCACCGTGCTGATGTTGCCTGGCAGGTGCTTCTTGAAAGCCTGTGCCAGCCAAGCGAAGGCGCATGCTTCGACTTGGTCATGTGGCAAGCCGCGTGATGATGTCGAGAAGACTTGAACTTCGCCCATGTTTTGCGCGAGTCGGTTCATCAGCGCGAGATTTGCAGCGCCACCGCCGCAGATCAGCAGCTCGCAGGCATGCGGTGCATGTTTAAGTGCCGCCAGACTGCACGACCGGGCCGTGAGTTCACACAAAGTGGCCTGTACATCCTCTGGGTGTGGCCGCTCCCCGGCCAGTGAAGCCAACCGGCTTTCGAACCACGGCCGGTTGAACAAGTCCCGGCCCGTGCTTTTCGGCGGCGGCAGTCTGAAATAGGGCTCGGACATCAGGACCTCGAGCAATGGTTCGATCACCTGGCCCGAATCGCCCCACCGGCCGTCCCGGTCGAAGGGTTCGCCCGTGTGGCGCCGGCACCAGTCGTCCATCAGCATATTGCCCGGACCGCAATCGAAACCTAGCGTGTCGCCATCGGCCCGAACGGCTGTCAGGTTGCTGATGCCGCCGATGTTCATCACGGCGAGTTCTTCGCCGTTTCGCCAAAAGGCGGCACGGTGAAACGCTGGCACGAGCGGGGCACCCTGCCCACCTGCGGCGACGTCCCGGCTGCGCAGGTCGGCGACCACGTCGATGTCGGTCAGCTCCGCCAGCAACGCAGGGTTGTTCAGCTGGATCGTGTAGCCGGTCGAGTCGAATTCGCCGGGGCGGTGGCGCACCGTCTGACCATGAGCTCCCACACAGCAGATGTCGCCTGCGAGCCGGCCGGTTTGGGCGAGCAGGGTCCGAATCACGGTCGCCCCCACCCTTGCCAGGGCGTTCGAAGCCAGTGCCGCGCGGTGCAATTCGTCAGAGCCACTGGCATTGAGCAACAGCAGTTCCTGCACGAGTTCCGACGCAAAGCCCTGATGGACATGGGCCTCGACGCGCAAGAATTCAGGTCTGCCTGACGGTTCGAATTCGACCAGCACGGCATCGAGGCCGTCCAGCGAAGTGCCTGACATAAGGCCGATAAACAGTGCCGGGTTCATGGACGGTGTGGCGCCCAAGGTGCCAGCGAAAACCGATCAGCGGGCGTCGACCACTGCCTACTCGGTGTAGCCGCCGCGGCTCGCGGCCTGGGCGATGTCAAGCTGGCTCCTGAAGCCGACCGACAGCTTCGCAAACTGAGCCATCGACGCCGGAGCCACCGAAACCGACTCGGCCGACTTTGCGATGCTGGTCGGGTCGTAATTTTGGCCCGCCACTTTGTACTCGAAATGCAGGTGTGGGCCGGTGGCCCAACCTGTCGCTCCGACGGTACCGATCGATGCCCCCTGCTCAACGTGCTGCCCCTTCTGAACCGCGATGCGATTCAGGTGCGCATACAAAGTGGATCGGTCGTTGCTGTGTTTAATCTCGACCACGTTGCCATAGCCGTTTTGCCAACCCGCGAAGTCCACCGTGCCTGCTCCCACCGATCGCACCGAGGTGCCGGTGGGCGCTCCGAAATCAATGCCTTTGTGCTGTTTCCACTGGTTCAGGATCGGGTGCATGCGCATCGCGAATCCCGAAGTCACCCGCGAAAATTCCATCGGGCTGGCCAAAAAAGAACGTTGCTTGGTACGCCCATCAAAACCGAAATAGGACCCCTTGCCTTGGCTGTCCTTGAACCAGACCGCCGAATGGCTGCGGCCACTGTTGAAAAATTCGGCCGCGATGACGCGCCGAGCAGAGTTGCCCCAGGTAATTGGCTCGCCATCGGCAGTCAGCGCCTCATAAAGGACGGAGAAGGTATCGCCGCGGCGCAGACGCTGAAAGTCGATGTCATGGGAAAACATGTCTGCCAGTTGGTTGGCGACGCTTTCTGGAATTCGTGCCTCATCGGTGGCTGAAAACAACGTGCTTTGGATCGTGCCGCTGCCCATCAGGATCTGCGCCGAAAGAGCCACTGTCTGCACGCTGGACGAAAGCTGCCCAGCCTTCCGTGTGATGCGCAAGCGTGTGAAATGAGTGTCTGCCAACTCGGTGCTGGCGGGTGCATAGAGAGCCACCAAGGTCTGCAGCTGCCCGGAAGCGTCGGCGCTCACCTGAACCATCTTGCCGGCACGTCCGTCGATCAATCGACGCGCAATCGGGTCGCTGCGCAGAAATGCCGCCGCCGCTACGTCGCTGACACCCAGGCGTCTCAACAGGCTGTCGGCAGTGTCGCTCGCGCGACTCAGTTCATTTCGGTAGAGAGATAAATCGCTGTCGGCCAGGGCGTTGAGCTGGGCTTCCAACCCTTGCACCGCCACACTCTCCGTCACCAGACGCCGGGGCAGGTCCGAGGCATCAGGAGCGAGAGGTGCAATACCAAAAGCCGTGACGCCGAAGCCTGCCAACATCAACGTGACGGCTGCTGTGAGCTTGCGTGGGTGCGACGCGGCGTACATGCCGACCCTTTGGGCAGTAGCTGCCAAAGCGCGATCGATGGAGGCTGAAGAATTCAAATTGAAGGGGAGCGCTGGGCTCGGTTCTGGCCACTGGCACGTGCCAGTGGTGGATGGTTCGAGTTGGCTGGTGGACGCTCCACTAAAATCAGCCGCGCTGGGTGTCCTGCACTCGTTCGAGATGTAGGACGATGCCCTGTCAAAGTGCCCGAAGTATAAGGGTCTCTCGTCACGCCAACACCGCAAATCCCCATAAGCGACCATGCCCGAGACTTCCAGCAATGTCCGAGCGGACAAAAAGCATCCCGTTACCGACCGGGTGAGGCAGGCTCTGGCTGTCACCCAACGCGGCTGCGACGAACTGTTGCCCGAGGTCGATTGGGTGGCCAAACTGGCCCGCTCGGAAGCGACCGGCGTGCCACTGCGAATCAAATTGGGCCTGGACCCGACCGCACCCGACATCCACATCGGGCACACCGTGGTGCTCAACAAGCTGCGTCAGTTGCAGGAACTGGGCCACACCGTGATCTTTCTGATCGGAGATTTCACGTCGATGATCGGAGACCCGTCTGGCCGCAACGCCACCCGTCCGCCGCTGACGCGCGCCCAGATCGAGGCGAACGCTGACACCTACTATCGGCAGGCCAGTCTGGTACTGGACCCGGCCCGCACAGAGGTTCGCTACAACTCGGAATGGAGCGACCCGCTGGGAGCGCGCGGCGTGGTCGAACTGGCCGCGAAGTACACGCTCGCCCGCATGCTCGAGCGCGACGATTTCACCAAGCGCTTCAAGGCCGGTCTGCCCATCAGCGTGCACGAATTGCTGTACCCGCTGATGCAGGGCTACGACTCGGTGGCGCTCAAGAGCGACCTCGAACTCGGCGGCACCGACCAGAAATTCAACCTGTTGGTCGGGCGTGCGCTGCAAAGCGAATACGGTCAGGAGCCGCAATGCATCCTCACGATGCCGCTGCTGGAGGGCTTGGACGGTATCGAGAAGATGTCAAAGTCGAAGGGTAACTACATCGGCATCACGGAGCCGGCCAATGACATGTACGCCAAGATCCTGTCCATCAGCGACACGATGATGTGGAAATACTTCACCTTGCTGAGCTTCCGTCCCGAGGCCGAAATCGCCGCGCTGAAGATCGAGGTTGGGTCGGGCCGCAACCCGAAGGATGCCAAGGTGATGCTTGCCCTGGAGATCACCGCCCGCTTCCACAACGCCGCCGCTGCCGATGCCGCGGCTGCAGACTTCGAGCGTCGCGCACGCGGCGGCATTCCGGACGACATCGCAGAACACTCGGTGTGCGGTGCGCCGTTGGGCATCGCCGCGCTGCTCAGGCAGACCGGGCTGGCGCCTTCGGGCAGCGAAGCCATGCGCCTGATCGACGGCAACGGTGTGCGCATCGACGGTGTCGGCGTGACCGACCGTGGCCTGCGGCTGCCTGCCGGCACCTTCGTGGTGCAGGTTGGCAAACGAAAATTCGCGCGCGTCCACGTCACGGCCTGATGTGAGGTCTTGCGGCACGGGCCCGGTCTGATGGCGTCGCTTCCGGTCCAGACGCTGCTGAAACTGTCGGTGGTGGCGGCGGTCGCCACCATCTCGCTCAAGACGACAGCGTGGTGGCTCACCGATTCCGTCGGTCTGCTGTCGGACGCGATGGAGTCTTTCGTCAACCTGGCGTCGGCACTGTTCGCCATCGCGATGGTGTCGATCGCCCGACGGCCCGCCGACGACGATCACCCCTCGGGCCATAACAAGGCGGAATACTTCTCGAGCGGTTTCGAAGGCCTGCTGATCGTCGGCGCGGCGGTCGCGATCGTGTGGGCCGCCGGGCACCGACTGCTCGAGCCGCAGCCACTGCAGTCGCTCGGCTGGGGGCTGTCGCTGTCGATCGTCAGCTCGGCCATCAATGCCCTGCTGGCCTGGCACATGATGAAGGCGTCTCGCGAGCACCGCTCGATCGTGCTCGAGGCCGACGCCCGTCATCTGTACACCGACGTGTGGACGTCCGCAGGCGTCGTGCTCGGCCTGGTGCTCGTGCACCTGACCGGCTGGTTGTGGCTGGATCCGCTGCTGGCCATCGGCGTCGCGCTGAACATCCTCCGCGAGGGCGCGAAGCTCGCCTGGCGCTCGGTCGACGGGCTGATGGACATCGCCGTCGAACCCGAAGTGCGGGCCCAGATCGACGCCACGCTGGAGCAGTTCACCCACAGTGCGATCCGTTTCGACCATCTGGTGACGCGGCGTGCCGGACAGCGCCGCTTCGTCGACCTGCACATGCACATGCCCTCCAACTGGACGCTCGGCCGCGCGGCGGCATTGCGCACCAGTGTCGAACAAGCGCTGATGGCCGATGTGCCCGGATTGCGGGCCTCGATCCAATTGCTGCCGATGGACGTCGAAGCGCATTTCGACGACGGACGCGACCCGCTGTGATCGCCCTGGTGCAGCGCGTGTTGCGCGCCCACGTCGAGATCGCCGGAGTCGTCGTGGGTGCCATCGGCCACGGCATGTTGGTGCTGGTGTGCGCCGAACCGCTGGACACGCCGGCCCTGGCCGACCGACTGGTCGACAAACTGCTCAAGCTGCGCATCCACGCCGACGAAGCCGGCAAGATGAACCGCAGCGTCGTGGATGTGCAAGGCGGGCTGCTGATCGTCAGCCAGTTCACGCTGGCGGCCGACCTGTCGAGCGGCAACCGCCCTGGCTTCGGCGGCGCGGCGCCACCCGATCTGGGCCGCGCGCTCTATTTGCGCACCGTATCGTCCGCCCGGGCCCGCCACCCGGTCGTCGCCTGTGGCGAATTCGGTGCCGACATGCAGGTGCACCTGGTCAACGACGGCCCCGTGACGATTCCGATCACGATGCGCGCTTGAGCCTTTGTTGCGATCAGGCGCGTGTGAACGCCATGCCTGCGGGGGCCAGATCGTCAGTCTGCGTACTGGCCTGCTGCCTTGATGATCGGCGTCCACCTCAGTATCTCGGACTCGACGAACTTCTTGTGCTCCGGTCCGTTCACCCGTGCATCGGTAATGACCACGGCGCCCAGTGCCTCTTCGCGTCTGACGAATTCCGCGTCCTTCAGCGCGACATGAAGCGCGGCGCTGATCTTGTCAGTGACGGCTTTCGGCGTGCCCTTCGGCGCGTACAGCCCGTGCCACACCGAGACGTTGAAGCCCTTCAACCCGGCTTCGTTCAGAGTCGGCAGGTTCTTCAGCGCCGGCGTGGTCAAGCGCTGGGCGGATGTCACCGCATAGGCCCTGACCTTGCCGGCCTCGATCTGCGTGCTCGTGTTGGTGGTCTGGTCGCACATCAGATCGACCTGGCCGCCCAGCAGGTCGGTCATCGCAGGTGCGGTGCCTTTGTACGGGACGGTCTGCATGTCGGTCTTCAGGCTGCTTTGCAGCAGCAACCCGCAAAGGTGCGATGCGGCGCCCAGACCCGCGTTCGCCAAGTTGATCTTGCCCCTGTTCGCCTCCAGCCACTTCAGCAATTCCGCATAGTTCGTGGCCGGCAGGCTCGGTCGGCCGATCAACGTCATCGGCACCTCGTTGATCATGCCCAGATACTCGAAGTCCTCGAGCGTCTTGTATTGCATGTTCCGGTACAGCGCCGGCGATGTGCTCATGCCGATGTGGTGCAGCAACAGCGTGTAGCCATCGTTCGCGGCACGCGCCACCTTGGTCGCGCCCAGCGTGCCGCCGGCACCGCCGACGTTGTCGATGATGATGGTCTGGCCACCCAGCGGCTTGCGCAGTGCCTCGGCCAGATCGCGCGCCACCTTGTCGGTCGGCCCGCCGGCCGCGAAAGGCACGACCAGCGTGACCGGTTTGTCCGGGTATTCCGCCAGAGCGGTGGTGGACGCGACACTCAGCAGGCTGGCGAGCAGCAAAGTCTTCATGGTGGATTTCTAGGTTGGCGGACGTTGACCGGTGAGCGGCTGCCATCCGGTGAATGGAACGAAGGGTAGTTCGGCGCCGGGGTCCATGGGTTGTGAATCACCACACGGACGCATCTGCGTACCTCTGCGGAGTCGTTATTTCAGACCGATCTGCACCCCTGCCGCAGCAGGTGCGGTGTGGGTATTCGGGCCGCCCCGGCGGGCGTCAGCCGTTCAACACACGCATGCCCGACACCGGGTCGTTGCGCGAAAGGACCACCAACTCGACGCGCTGGTCCGGCGGCAACGCTGCGGACGGCGACGAATTCGCGGCGTGGTTGAAGGCCGGCAGCTTGTGCATCAGGGAAAATGCCACACCGGGCTTCGCCGTCCATTCGGGCCGTGCCAACCGCATTTGCATGTAAGCGCGGTCGTCACCTGCCTCGAACAGGCGGTTTTCTTCCTCGAAATCGAACAGCGCACGCAAGGAGATGGCTGCGGTCAAAGGGCTTATAAGGGCGACTGGCATCTGGCCATGCAGGACTGACGTCGGGTTTTAAAGGCAGCGGTGGGCGCCGCGCGATCAAGCCCGACGCGCCGCAATCGCGGCGCTCGTCGACGCACCCGTGCTTGAAGAAATCGCGGCGCTCGCGTCACCGCTCGAGGCCAGCGCCTGCCGCAAGTCACTGGCCAACCAAGCCGCGGAGTCGATCCCAGCAGCCCGAAATTCGATACTCCGCAGCGGGAGAACGGGGTTCGGCGAACGCACCAGAATTGCGGTTGCGGTTGCGGTTGCGGTTGCGGTTGCGGTTGCGGGGGCGGGGGCGGGGGCGGGGGTGGCGCGCCGTGCGCTGGCCTCGGCCCCACTTTGATTTCCCGCAAAGCCGAACGCCCGCCGCGGCGCCACAGTGCTGTCGATGTGAACCGAGGGGGGCAAAAGCGTGCGCAACGTCGTCATTCGTGCCGAGGCTCTGGATAACCACGCCGCAGCACGGGCGGCGCGTCATCGCGACGCCGACCTCGGCCCATCCGGCCGCCACGACTCGGTATCGATGGTCCGTTCCGCCTGGGCTGCCGTGCTCGGGGCGCCTGAACTCTTCGCGAACGCACTCGGCGCTGAAGCACTCGACGCTGAAGCAGTCGACGCTGAAGCACTCGACGAATTGCAGGCGGCATCGCACGGGCGCGCGGTGCCGGCGGGCGGTGAATTGTGGTCGCGTCATGAGACGGCCCGCGATCTGGTGCTGCTGGCCCACGGCGACGCGGCGCTCGGCCTGGCTTCGGGCAGCCTTGCATTCCATCCGGAGCGCACGGTGCGGGCGCCGCATTGGCTCGATGTGAGCAGCGCCTGGCTGTCGGGCCGGCATGCGCAGGATGCCATTGCCGTGTCCGATGTGCAGCTGGTCTGCGTGTCGCGCAGCCAGTTTCAGGCCGCCATGACCCGCCATCCGGCGTTGACGCGCCGGCTGCTGGTCGCGCTGGCTTTGCAGGTGCGTGCGTTGACCGCGGCCACGCACGACCTGATGCACAAGGATGCCGAGGGCCGGTTCGCGGCGTGGCTGCTGCAGCGCTGCGCTGGCCAGACCGGCCGCAGCGCGACCGTGGTGGCGCTCACCGAGCGCAAGCGTGACATCGCTGCGCAGTTGGCGATCACGCCCGAGACGCTGTCGCGCCTGCTGCGTCAGCTCAAAAACAAGGGAATGATCCAGGTGACCGGCTACACCGTGAGGGTGCTCGACCTGCCGGCGCTCGAGGCATTGGCAAGCGACTGATCGACCGGCGCCCGCGGCGCAGGGTCAATCGCCGGATGCCGGGCAAACCTGCAGCAGTTGCGCCACGACCGCAGCGGCAATCACCTCGGGCTGCTTGCCATCGATGCCCGGCACGCCGATCGGGCAGGTGATGCGGTCGAGCAGCGCGGCAGGCAGGCCGAGTTGCTCGAAGCGGTGCAGGAAGCGCTGCTTCTTGGTGCGCGAACCGATCAGGCCCAGGTAGCCGAAATCGCCGCGCTGCAAGACCTGCTGCGTGATCTTCAGGTCCAGGTCGTGGCGGTGCGTCAACACCAGGTAGGCGTCGCCGGGTGCGCCGCGGCGCACTTCGCCTTCGACTGCATCGACGCAGACCTTGCGGATGTGGCCCGGCCACGGTGCGTTGCTGTTCGTGCCCCAGGCCACCGGAAATTCTTCGTCGCGTTCGTCGATCCAGTCGACCGTGACCGCCAGCGGTGCGAGCGCCTGCGCGATCGCGCGGCCGACATGGCCGGCGCCGTACAACTGCAGGTGAAACCGCGCACGCGACACCGGCCATCGTTCCAGCGCGGCCGGGTCCAGCCAGGCATAACCGAGCGTGACGGCGCCGCCGCAACACTGACCCAGCGCGGGGCCGAGCGGATAGTGCTGCATGAGCAGCGCAGCGGCGGACAGCGCGGCCGGCATCTCGTCAGGCGAGCGACCCGACGCGGCAAGCTTCAGCAGCCCGCGCGCATGCGCGATCGCCTTCAGTTCGAGATGTCCACCGCCAATCGTGCCCGCGTTGCGACGCTCCGACACCAGCATGCGCGTGCCCTCGCCACGCGGCACCGAGCCTTTGGCTTGCATCACCTCGACGACGATCGCCGGGCGACGCTCGGCCAGCCAGTCTGCCGCGGTGTCTCGCAGCGCCGCCATTCGCGCGCGGATCAGGCTGAACGCTGCACGGCGCCGACCGCGCGCAGGATCGCCTCCGGCGTGGCGGGCGCGCGCAACGGCGGATCGACGCGGTGGTTGCCGACCGCCGAGACCGCATCGCGGATCGCGAAAAACACCGAAAACGGCAGCAGCAGCGGCGGCTCGCCGACCGCTTTGCTGCGGTGGATGCTGTCCTCGACGTTGCGGTTGTCGTACAGGCTGACGTTGAACACCGCCGGGCAGTCGTTCGCGGTCGGGATCTTGTAGGTGCTCGGCGCGTGCGTGCTCAGCTTGCCGGCGTGGCGCGTGCCGTCGGCCGGATGCCAGACCAGTTCTTCCATCGTCAGCCAGCCCATGCCCTGGATGAAGGCGCCTTCGACCTGACCGATGTCCACAGCCGGGTTGAGCGACTGCCCGGCGTCGTGCAGCACGTCGGCCCGCAACAGGCGCCATTCGCCGGTCAAGCTGTCGACCACGACTTCGCTGACTGCCGCACCGTAGGCGTAGTAGTAAAACGGCCGGCCCTGCAGCGTGTCGCGGTTCCAGTGCAGGCCCGGCGTCGCGTAGAACCCGTCGGACCACAACTGCACGCGCGCCATGTAGGCGTGCATCACGAGCTCCTTGAATGCCACGCGCTGCGCGCCCACCTGCACCTCGTCGTTGGCGAAGCGCACGGACGCCGGCTCGACGCCGTACCGGGTGGCGGCAAAGGCCGCGAGCCGCTCGCGGATCTGGCGCGCGGCGTCCTGGGCCGCCTTGCCGTTCAGGTCGGCGCCGGTGCTGGCCGCGGTGGCCGAGGTGTTGGCCACCTTCTGCGTGTCGGTGGCGGTGCAGCGCACGCGCTCGAACGACACGCCCAGCTCATGCGCCACCACTTGCGCCACTTTGGTGTTCAGGCCCTGGCCCATCTCGGTGCCGCCGTGGTTCACCAGGATCGAGCCGTCGCCATAGACATGCACCAGCGCACCGGCCTGGTTCAGGTGCTGCACGTTGAACGAGATGCCGAATTTCACCGGCGTCAGCGCCAGCCCGCGCTTGAGCACCGGGCTGGCGGCATTGCTCAGGGCGATCTCGGCGCGGCGCTCCAGGTAGTCGCTGCTGGCCACCAGCTGGTCGGTCAGCGGCCCGATGATGTTGTCGGTCACGGTCTGCCCGTAGGGCGTGACGTTGTTCGACTGCGTGCCGTAATAGTTGACACGCCGCACCTCGAGCGGGTCCTTGCCGAGCGCACGCGCCACGCTGTCGATGATCTGCTCGATCGCGATCGCGCCCTGCGGTCCGCCGAAGCCTCGAAAGGCGGTGTTGCTCTGCGTGTTGGTCTGGCCTGAATAGCCGTGCATCGCCACATCGGGCAGCCAGTAGGCGTTGTCGAAGTGGCACAGCGCGCGCGTCATCACCGGGCCCGACAGGTCGGCCGAATGGCCGGCGCGCGACACCATCGTGACCTCGGTGCCGAGCAGCCGGCCATCGTCGTCGTAGCCCGCCTCAAACTCGTACCAGAAGCAGTGGCGGCGGCCGGTGATCATGAAGTCGTCGTCGCGGTCCAGCCGCAGTTTGACCGGCCGGTTGAGCCGGCGCGCCGCCACCGCCGCGATGCAGGCGAACGGTGCCGATTGCGATTCCTTGCCGCCGAAGCCGCCCCCCATGCGGCGACAGACCACCTGCACCTGATGCGAGCTCAGCTGCAGCGCGTTCGCCACCAAATGCTGCATCTCGCTCGGGTGCTGGGTCGAGCAATGCACCAGCATGCCGTCGTCTTCCAGCGGCACGGCGTAACTGATCTGGCCTTCCAGATAGAACTGCTCCTGGCCGCCGACCTCGAGCGAGCCTGTCAGCCGGTGCGGTGCGGCATCTATTGCCGCACGCGCGCCACCGTCGCGCGTGCTGCGCGTCAGGTGCATCGGCGGCACCACGTACTGCCCGGCTGCGTGCGCCGCCTGCGGTGTCAGCACTGGCGGCAACGTCTCGAACGTCAGCACCTGAGCGGCCAGCGCCGCGGCGCGGCGGGCCGCATCGCGGGTCTGCGCGATCACGGCGAACACCGGCTGGCCGAGGTAGCGCAGCTCGCCGGTCAGGTTGCCATCGGCATCCGCAGCGACGTGCGCCAGGATCGGCTCGTCGTGCAGAATCGCGCCGCAGTCGTTGTGGCCCGGGATGTCGGCCGCGCTGAGCACGGCCAGCACGCCCGGCATCGCACGGACCCTGTCCAGCTTCATGCCGGTCAGCCGCCCATGCGCCACCGGCGACAGGCCGAGCGCTGCGTGCAGCGTGCCCGCCAGCTCGGGCAGGTCGTCGATGTAGGCGGCTTCACCCGCCACGTGCAGGTGGGCCGACTCGTGCCGCTGGCTGATGCCGACGCGGGCCGACCCGGACGCATCGGCCAGCGGCGCCTGTTTGGATTGCGTGGCTTGCTTGGCTTGCGTCTCTTGCAGCAGCGACGCATCGAGCGGCTTGTTCATCTCGAAACCTCCACGACCCGCGGCGTCGCGGGATGCGACACCGCGCCCCACACGCTGGTCGCCGCGGCCGGCAGCGGTTGCTCGCGCCGGGTTTCGAGCCAGAAGCGCTGGAGCAGGTTTTGCGCCACCTGCAGTCGGTACGCGGCGCTGGCGCGCATGTCGGACAGCGGCTGGAAATCGGTCGCCAGCGCGGCCTGCGCCGCATTCACCTGGTCCTGCGACCAGCGCCGGCCCAGCAGCACGGCCTCGGCGGTCGAGGCGCGTTTCACGGTGGCTGCCATGCCGCCGAACGCCAGCCGCACCTGCCGCACGGTGTCGCCGTCGAGTTCGATCGCCAGCCCGGCGCACAACGCCGAAATGTCGCAGTCGAAGCGCTTGCTGATCTTGTAGGCGCGCAACCGGCGCGCCGCCGGGCTCGGCGGCACGACGATGGCGCTGACGAATTCGCCAGGCTGCATCTGGTTTTTCATGTAGGCCGTGTAGAAGCCGTCCAGTGGCACGCGCCGCACGCGCTCACCCTGTCGCAATTCGACCAATGCGTCGAGCGCCATCAGCACCGGCGCGCAGTCGCCGATCGGCGAGCCGTTGGCGACATTGCCGCCCATCGTGCCGGCGTTGCGGATCGGCACCGAGGCAAACCGCAGCCAGACCTCGGTCAGTTCGGCGTGGCGGCGTGCCAGCGCGCGCCAGGCCGTTTCCAGCGACACGCCGGCGCCGATGTGCAGTGCGCCGTCGCCCAGCGGCCGAACCTGCTTCAGCTCCGCCACGTCGCCCAGAAAAACGATGTCACCGAGGTCGCGAAACTGCTTGTTGACCCACAGGCCGATGTCGGTCGAGCCGGCCAGCAGCGTCGCGTGCGGCAGTTCAGTGCGCAGCGCGGCCAGCTGCTCGAGCGTCTTCGGTGCATGGAAGCGGTCGGTGCGCGGCGGGTAATGCTGCGAGTTCGGCGCGGCGTATGAAAACGCAGCGCCCGCGCCTTCGTGGTCGATGCGGCGCAGCGCCGCAATCACCGGCGCGGTGTCGAGCTGCATCTCGGGCAGCTCGTGCATGCGCTCGGCGGCGTCCAGGATTGGCCGGTAGCCGGTGCAGCGGCACAGGTTGCCCGACAGCTCGTCGGCCATTTGCTGGCGCGTCGGGCGCGTGCCGGCGGCGCGGTGCTGCTCATAGCTGGCCACCATCGACATCACGAAGCCGGGCGTGCAAAAGCCGCATTGCGAGCCGTGGCACTCGACCAACGCCTGCTGCGCCGGATGCAGCCGGACGGTGGGCCGCGCCGCTCGTGCGGCGCTGTCGGGGCCTGCTCGTGCGGCGCTGTCGGCCGATGCGTCGCCCATCGATTTGAGATCTTCGACGGTCAGCAACGCCTTGCCGTGCAAGGTCGGCAGGAACTGGATGCAGGCGTTCACGCTGCGCAGGTTGAGGCCGCGGACCGCGCGCTCGGGTGCGTCGCCGTGCTCGGGCAACTCGGCGATCACGACGGTGCAGGCGCCGCAATCGCCCTCGTTGCAGCCTTCCTTGGTGCCGACGCAGCGGGCGTCTTCGCGCAGCCAGTCGAGCACGGAACGCGTCGGGTGCGCCCCGCTCACTTCAACGATCTGCCCGCGATGGAAAAAACGGATGGCCTGGTTGTGCATGTCGAATACCCGTTCCGCAACACAACATTGAAGTTAACCGCAAGCAGGCGCCAGCGTATGCGCCGAGCGGCATAACGCATATAGTGCACCGGTTATGTCGCAGCGTTCCGAATTCGACCACATTGAGGTCCACCTCATTCGCGTCCTGCACACCTTGATCACCGAACGCAGCGTTTCGCGTGCCGCTCTGCGATTGCAGAGCAGCCAGCCCGCCGTGAGTGCGCAGCTCCGGCGGCTGCGTCAGCTCACCGGCGACCCGCTGCTGGTGCGGTCCGGCAACGGCATGGCGCCGACGGCCGCGGCGCTGCAGATGCTGGCACCGGCCAGCAGCCTGTTGCAAGAAGCGCACCGGTTGTTCAGCCCGCGCGGCCGCTCGGCCGGATTCGATCCGCTGACCAGCCAGAACACCTTTCGACTCGCCGCCAGCGACTACCTCGACCCGCTGTTCCTGCCGCGGTTGGTGGCGCAGCTGTTGCGTCTGGCGCCGCAGATCAAGCTGGAACTGTTGCCGCTGTCGGCCGACTTCGATTACCGGCGTCGCCTGGGCGCCGGCGATGTCGACCTGGTGATCGGCAACTGGCTGCGTCCGCCCGAGGAGTTGCATCTGGGCAAGCTGATCAGCGACGAGATCGTCTGCCTGGTCAGCACGCAGCATCCGGCTGCCGAGCCTGCAGACCGGCCCGAGGCCTCGCCAGCGCCGCGCGGCTGGACCGTGCAGCGTTACCTCGACTGCGAACACGTGGCGCCCACGCCGCTGCATGCCGGCGCGCAGGGTGTCATCGACGAGCACCTCGCCAGCCTCGGGCTGTCGCGCGCAGTGACGGTGCGCAGTGCGCACTTCAGCCTGATCCCGCTGATGGTGGCGCAGGGCCGGCTGGTGCTGACCACCGGCCGCTTGTTCTGCTCGCGCTACGTGGGCACGCTGCCAGTACGCATCGTGCGCTGCCCGGTGAACTTCCCGCCGCTGAGCTACTACCAGTTGTGGCACGACCTCAGCCATGCCGCCGCGCCGATGCGCTGGCTGCGCGAGCAGGTGCGCGACGTGGCACAGGGCCTCGTCGGGTTGGCACCGCCGGCGCCGCCGCTGGCTGCCAGGAAGAAAGCCGCATGAATCCGCCGAGCCGCTCCGAGCGCGAAAACCTCAGCGCGCAGCCCGAAGGATCCACGGCGCCGCTCGTGCCCGTCGCTGCCGCGGCGCCGCGGCGGCTGGCGCTGCGTGGCGACCTGCTCGACTTCACCGCGGCCCCCGAATGGGGCGCGACCGAGTCGCCGGCGGTGCGCTTCCGGCCCGATCACTGGCTGCTGATCGAGGACGGTCGCATCCGCGGCGCACAGCCGGGCACGCAAGCGCCGCCGCCCGACCATGTGCAGCACGACCACCGCGGCCGGCTGATCCTGCCCGGCTTCATCGACACGCACGTGCACAGCCCGCAGCTCGACGTGATCGCCAGCTACGGCACCGAGCTGCTCGACTGGCTGAACACGCACACCTTCCCGGCCGAGGCGCGGCTGGCCGATTCGCTGCATGCGCAGGGCAGCGCCGAGGGCTTCCTCGACGCGCTGCTGTCGCACGGCACCACCAGCGCGGTGGTGTTTCCGACCGTGCACCGGCACAGCGTCGACTTTCTCTTCGCCGCCGCGCAGGCGCGCGGCATGCGGCTGATCGCCGGCAAGGTGCTGATGGACCGCCATGCGCCGCCCGAACTGCTCGACGATGCGGCGCAGGCTGAACGCGACTGTGTCGAGCTGATCGCGCGCTGGCACGGCGTCGACCGGCTCGCTTATGCGGTGACGGTGCGCTTCGCACCCACCAGCTCGCCGACTCAGCTGGCGATGGCCGGCGCGTTGTGCGCGGCGCACCCGGGCGTCTACATGCAGACGCATGTGGCCGAGAACCGGGCCGAGGTGCAGTGGGTGCGCGAGCTGTTCCCCACCGCACGCAGCTACCTCGATGTCTACGCCGCCGCCGGGCTTTTGCGCGCGCGCAGCGTGCTGGCGCACGGCATCTGGCTCGACGACGCCGACCGGCAGGCGCTGGCGCAGGCCGGCGCGCAGATCGCGCACAGCCCGTCGTCCAATCTGTTCCTGGGCAGCGGCCTGTTCGATTGGCGCGCCGCCGAGGCGGCCGGCGTGGCGGTCAGCGTCGCCAGCGACGTCGGCGGCGGCACCAGCCTGTCGATGCAGCGCACGCTGGCCGATGCCTACAAGGTGCAGGCGATGGCCGGGCAGCGCCTGACCGCCTGGAAGGCCCTGCATGCGGCCACGCGGGGGCCGGCGCATGCGCTCGGTCTGGCCCACGAGATCGGCTCGTTCGAACCGGGCACGAGCGCCGACCTGTGCGTCTGGGACTGGGCCGTCGGCCCGGTGCAAATGCGCCGCCAGCAGGTGGCCCGGGGCTTGCATGACAAAGTGTTCGCCTGGCTGACGCTGTCGGACGAGCGCAACCTGGTGACGGCGTGGGTGGCGGGCCGACCGGCCATCGGCGCGTTCGCGCGAACCGGCCGGCCGGAGCTGTGCGAAGCCGCCGCTGAAACCGCGCTGAAACCGCGCTGAATCTTTGCTGAACCCGCGCTGAACCCCCGCTGAACCCCCGCTGAACACACCACACGGATCCGTCAGAGCCCGGCAGGAGACCGCAAAAATGCTACGCCTCGAACTCATCGACATCAGCAAGCAATATCCGGCGGTGAAGGCGAACGACCGCGTCAACCTGAAGGTCGCGCCAGGCCAGATCCATGCCGTGCTGGGTGAAAACGGCGCCGGCAAGTCGACGCTGATGAAGATTATTTACGGCGCCGTGCGGCCCGACGAAGGCGAGATCCGCTGGAACGGCAAGTCGGTGCAGGTGGCCAGCCCGGCGCAGGCGCGCGAACTCGGCATCAGCATGGTGTTCCAGCACTTCAGCCTGTTCGACACGCTCACCGTGGCCGAGAACGTCTGGCTCGGCCTCGACCGCCAGACCTCGCTGGCCCAGGTGACCAGCCGCATCGGGTTGGTGGCGCGGCTTTATGGCCTCGACATCGATGCGAAGCGGCCGGTGCACACGCTGTCGGTCGGCGAGCGTCAGCGCGTCGAGATCGTGCGCGCCTTGCTGACCGAGCCGCAGTTGCTGATCCTGGACGAACCCACGTCGGTGCTCACGCCCCAGGCGGTGCAGACGCTCTTCGTGACGCTGCGCGAGCTGGCAAAGACCGGCACCAGCATTCTCTACATCAGCCACAAGCTCGACGAGATCCGCGCGCTGTGCCACCACTGCACCGTGCTGCGCGCCGGCAAGGTCACCGGCGAGGTCGACCCGACCCGCGAGACCAACGCCAGCCTGTCGCGCCTGATGATCGGCGCCGAGCCGCTGCAACTGCAGCACGTGCAGGCCCGGCTCGGCGACGTGGTGCTCGAGCTGCGCGAGCTGTCGTTGCAAAAGCAATCGCCGTTCGGCACCGATCTGAAAGGCATCGGCTTGCAGGTGCGCGCCGGCGAGATCCTCGGCATTGCCGGCGTGTCGGGCAACGGCCAGCAGGAACTGATGGCCGCGCTGTCGGGCGAGGACACGCGCGCGCCGGCCGGTTCGGTCCAGCTCTTCGGCAACGACATCGCGCACCACTCGCCGCGCCGCCGGCGTCACGAGGGCCTGCATTTCGTGCCCGAAGAGCGGCTCGGGCGCGGCGCGGTGCCCACGCTCTCGCTGGCCAGCAACACGCTGCTGACGCGCACCGCCGGCATCACCCGCAGCGGTTGGCTCAAGACCGCAGACTGCGCGAAGCTCGCGCAGCAACTGATCGAGCGCTTCAAGGTCAAGGCCGGTGGCCCGCGCGCGCTCGCCAAGAGCCTGTCGGGCGGCAATCTGCAGAAGTTCATCGTCGGCCGCGAGATCGACGCGCAGCCCAAGCTGCTGATCGTTTCGCAGCCGACCTGGGGCGTCGACGTCGGCGCCGCCGCGCTGATTCGCGGCGAATTGCTCAAGCTGCGCGATGCCGGTTGCGCGCTGCTCGTCGTCAGCGAAGAACTCGACGAGCTGTTCGAGATCACCGACCGGTTGGTGGTGATCGCGCAGGGCCGGGTGTCGCCGGCGATCCCGACCCGGCAGGCCACGATCGAGCTGATCGGCGAATGGATGTCGGGTTTGTGGGACGCGCCACCCGCAAAAGTCGTCGCCGCGACCGCCGACAGCACGGAGGCCGCGCATGTTCAGGCTTGAAGCACGCGCCGAGCCATCCCGGGCGATGTCGCTGGCGTCGCCGCTGATCGCGCTGCTGCTGACGGCCGTGCTGGCTGCGGGCGTCTGGGCGTCGCTTGGCAATGCCACACCGCCCGCACATGGGGATTGGCTATAGCTCGCGTCGGCACATTTATAGACCTTTTGGGCTGTAGCGCTGAGTGAAAGCGCTGCAGCAGCTATAAATAAAGTAGCAGCGATGTTTGATTTCATAAGGCCGTTTATTTGATACACACCGAACGAACCATCTTCAGATCAGTCAACCCCATGAGTACTTTTTCCATGCCGTCCATCTTCAGGGTCCGCATCCCACCGGCGACCGCAGCGGTAAAAATTTCCGCTACCCGGGCGCGCTCCTGAATCAGCTTTTTCACGGTGTCGTCGGCAATCAGCAATTCATGCAAGCCCACCCGGCCTTTGTAGCCCGTTTTTTTGCACTTGTCGCAACCACCGTTGGCGTTGACGCGGTACATCTTCAGGCTGTCGTCTTTGCCATAGGCCGACGTCCAGTCGTCAAGCAGTTTTTGCTGCTCGCCGCCAGGATCGGCCTTCCATGCGTCGGTGTGGCGCAGTTCCTCGGCGTACTCTGCAATGAAGCTTTTCAGCTCTGCAGAGTTGGGTGTGTATTCCTCTTTGCAGTCGCACAAACGCTTGGCCAGGCGCTGCGCCAGAATGCCCAACAACGCATCGGCAAAGTTAAACGGATCCATGCCCATATCCAGCAAGCGGGTGATGGACTCCGGTGCCGAGTTGGTGTGCAAGGTGGAGAACACCAAGTGCCCGGTTAGCGACGCCTCAACACCCATCGACACGGTTTCTTTATCGCGTGACTCGCCCACCATGATGATGTCGGGATCAGCGCGCAGGAAGGCTCGCATCACCAACGCAAAGTCAATACCGGCTTTTTTGTTGATTTGAACTTGCCGCAAACCTTTTTGCGTGATCTCGACCGGGTCTTCCGCCGTCCAGATTTTGGTATCGGGTGTGTTCAAGAACTTAAGGATCGAATGCAGGGTGGTGGTTTTCCCCGAA
>ENA-OFCX01000100-OFCX01000100.1-metagenomes-genome-assembly--contig:-NODE-100-length-45647-cov-5.261537_pt1 | contig 45647 bp, 43 predicted proteins | sample MGYA00153384_OFCX01 | MGnify analysis MGYA00153384
GAATGGGCCGCAACGGCGCACTCAGCATTGAAGAATGGCGACCATGATGGCCGCCGTTGTGGGTCCATTCGACGAACCCGTTATGCCTCATTCTCACCTCCGACATCGACAAACAAACGTGCAACGCTGCTGCCCAAGGCCGGCAGAAAACTTTGATCGATTTCGAATGGACCGGAAAGGACGGTACCCTCGCCTCCAACTCGATGGCTTTCGAGGCGAAACGCACCCGCGATGCTTCCCAACTTTTGCATGGTGAGTGAGATTTCGATACCAGGCTCATGTGAAGAAAGTGTGGCTACGCCAGGTCGGCCGACAGCAGCATACAGATTGTCGATTTCTCTGGCAAAGCGAGAAAGATCACTTCCTTGAAGTTGTGCCTGGAAGTCGCCAACAAAACCCGGAACAGCAACTTCCACATGGACCTGGCACCATCCTTCGTCGGTGCATTGGCTAACCGCAGACACCTCTAACTCCAGGCCGGGCGCGCTAATCTTCATGAGGCATAACGTAATGTATACCGCAAAACCTGCGGTATAACGTGGCGATCTGCACTAAAGAAACCAAGACTTTTACTCGCCAGCCTTGACGAGCTTGCTCCATTAAAAATAGCGACAAACCACGCAAGTTTTACAGATTGAATTTGAAACAGCATTTTGGTAATTTTGACTGCTTTCTTGGGGTCTGAATATCCAACAATCCGAAAAAATGACGCGCAAATCCACATTTTCGACGGCCTCACGTCCAAGAACGCCATTTTAACGATTTTCTGATATCAAATTTGCCCATGGTTCAATAAATACAGGCACAAGAAGCTCCCAAATAAATAGCGTCCAGAAACCTAAATCCCCCGCAAATTTACCCGCTTGCTCAAAGCCTCAGCATTCTCCCTCCGCTCGCTGTACCGATCAGTCAACCAAGGCGAAACATCACGGGTAAGCAACGTGAACTTCACCAGCTCTTCCATCACATCCACCACGCGGTCGTAGTAGGCTGATGGCTGCATTCGCCCTGCTTCGTCAAACTCTAAAAACGCTTTAGCGATGGACGACTGGTTGGGGATGGTGAGCATGCGCATCCAGCGGCCCAGCACGCGCATCTGGTTGACAGCGTTGAACGACTGGCTGCCGCCGCTGACTTGCATCAGGGCCAGCGTTTTGCCTTGCGTGGGCCGCACTGCGCCCAGCGCCAGCGGTATCCAGTCGATTTGCGATTTCATGATGCCGGTCATGGCGCCGTGGCGCTCGGGCGATGTCCAGACCATGCCTTCAGACCATTCAGCCAGCGCGCGCAGCTCGGCCACTTTGGGGTGCGACTCTGGCGCGTCGTCTGGCAATGGCAGGCCGCTGGGGTTGAAGGTGCGGGTTTCGCAGCCCATCGCTTCGAGCAGCCGGGCGGCTTCTTGGGTGGCCAGGCGGCTGTAGGAGCGTTCGCGTACCGAGCCGTAGAGCAACAGGATGCGTGGTGGGTTTTGTGGCAGGTGGCTGGGTGAGCTGGTAGCAGGTAATTTGGGAATGCTGAAAAGCGTCTGGTCAAGGTAAGGCAAATTCAAATTTGGCATAAAAAATGTGCAGTTTCTGGTTTTAATTCAATACTTCAATTATATTTGAACTATGGAAATAATTGAACAGACCGCCGTGCTGATAGACGAAGCTGCCGCCATCAAGGCGCTGGCCGCATTGGCCCAAGCCCAGCGGCTGAGAGCCTTCAGGGCGCTGGTCGTGGCTGGCCCGGACGGGCTGACGCCAGGTGTGATGGCCGAGCAACTGGGCGTGGCACCCAGTGCGCTGTCGTTTCATTTGAAAGAGCTCTCCCATTCAGGCCTGGTGAGCGCCGAGGCGCGTGGCCGAAACCTGATTTACCGCGCCAGCTTCGGCCACATGACCGCCCTGCTCGGCTACCTGACGGCGTATTGCTGCCAGGGGCAGGCGTGTGAGGCCAGCACGCTGCCTGAACGCCTGAATTGTTAGTTTTGGAGGCATTTCAGTCATTTTTAAGTACATTTTTTTATATTTTATATCTATAGCCCAATGAATACGGGCGCAAGCAGCTATTAAATTAATAGTAATCCTCAACCACCCCAAGGAATCCACCATGTCGGCCCAACCCATCAACGTGCTGTTTTTATGTACCCACAATTCAGCCCGCAGCATTCTGGCCGAGGCGCTGCTTAACCACATTGGCAAGGGCCGCTTCAAAGCGTATTCAGCCGGTAGCAGCCCGCGTGAAAACCAGCAGCCCAACCCGATTGGGATTGAAGTTTTAACAGCCGCAGGTATTGCAACCGACGGCCTGTACAGCAAAAGCTGGGACGAGTTTGCCGAGCCAAAACCCCGCGGCGCAGGGCCGCCCCAAGCAAGCGAAGCCCCCTCGGGAGGCAGTGAACTACACGAAGTGAGAAGCGTGGGGGCATCCACTCCGCCTGTGATGAACCTGGTCATCACCGTTTGTGACAACGCCGCAGGCGAGGTCTGCCCTTACTGGCCCGGCCAGCCAGCCACGGCGCATTGGGGCTACCCCGACCCATCAGCAGGCGACGGCGACCATGCCCACAAACGCGAAGCCTTCAGGCACACGCTGCACGCGCTGCGTCGCAGGCTGGAACTGCTGGTGAATTTGCCTGCTGCCAGTGTTGACATGTTGATGCTCGAAACCACCGCACGCAACCTTGCCAGGTCATGAAAGCCAACCACATGAAAAAAACAACCGATTGGGCTTTTCTGCCCGCCGCCGTGCTGCTCACCATCAGCAGCTTTTTAATAACGCGCCACATGGGCGGCAGTGTGGGCGCGATGGAACTGGCCATCACTTTGCCGACCTTGGCCGCGCTGGCTGCTGCTATGTGGCTAGAGCCTCGTATGCCGCACAACGCTGACTGGAACACGCCGCGCGGCGATGCGCTGACCAACTGGCTGAGCTTTGGCGTGCTGGCCGGGGCGGTGCAGCCGCTGTTGAAAACGTTGCTGCCGTTGCTGGTGGTTGCGCTGGCAGGCAGCGCAGCACCTCTATCAAACCTGTTCCCCACCAACCTGCCGTTTGCAGTGCAGGTATTGCTGGCCACGCTGCTGGCAGAGCTGGCCAATTACTGGGTACACCGCTGGCACCACACCCACCGTGGGCTGTGGTGGCTGCATGCCCTGCACCATGGCAGCGAGCGCTTGTATTCCATCAACAACTTTCGCACGCACCCGGTTGAATATGCGGTTAAAACCGTTTTCAGCCTGCTGCCGCTGATGCTGCTGGGCGCACCCGCTGATGTGATGCTGGGCTACGTCGCCATCACGCAGCCCGTGCTGATGCTGCAACACGTCAACTTGCCGCTGCGCCATGGTTTTATGAACTACATCTTCAGCACCAACACGCTGCACCGCTGGCACCACTCGACCCAGCCGCAAGAGGGCAACGCCAACTACGGCAGCGCGCTTATGGTGTGGGACCAGGTGTTTGGCACGTTTTACCACCCGAAAGAAAAAACCGAACCCGCCAATGTCGGTTTGTATGCGGACAGCCGCTACCAGCCACGCGCCTCGTTTGGGGCGCAGGTGCTGTCGATGTTCAGCCCACAGTGCTGCAAAGCATGAGCCAGCAGCCGTTAAAAAATCAACTCGTCGCAGAATTTTTCGGCACCGCCGCCTTGCTCTGCGCAGTGATTGGCTCGGGCATCATGGCGGTGAATTTGAGTGGCGGCAACAACGGCGTGGCGCTGCTGGCCAATACGCTGGCCACGGTGTTTGCGCTGTATGCGTTGATTGAACTGCTGGGGCCTGTGAGCGGCGCGCATTTCAACCCGCTGGTGACGCTGGTGGTGCTGTTTAGGGCATCAAAAGACGGTTTAGCTCAACAAAATAGGGCGCAAGCAGCTTCTTTATTCATAGCATTTCAACTATTGGGAGCTGTAGCAGGCGCATGGCTTGCCAACGCCATGTTTGACTTGAGCGTGGTGCAGTTCAGCAGCAAAGTGCGCGGCGGCTGGGGCCAGTGGCTGGGTGAAGTTGTGGCAACTGCCGGGCTGATTCTGGTCGTGCTGCGCGCGCCCGCTGGCAAGGCCGCAGCGCTGGTGGCATGCTACATCGGTGCGGCGTATTGGTTCACATCCAGTACATCTTTCGCCAACCCGGCTGCTGTGCTGGGCCGCATGATGAGCGACAGTTTTGCTGGCATTGCGCCTGGCAGTGCCTTGGGGTTTGTGGCGGCGCAGTGTGTGGGCGCGGCGGCTGGCGTACTGGTCAACCGGCTTTTAGGCAAGCCACTTTTGTAAAAACTGCGCACTGCCCCACTGTTCAAATTTGGCCGGGTCAAGCTGGTAAGCGCCAAAGCCGATGCGCTGGTACAGCTTCATGGCACTCAGGTTGCCGCTCAACACTTCAAGCGTGAGTTTGCACGCGCCGCGTTGCATGGCGATTTGCTCTACCAGCGCCAGCATTTGCTCGCCCACCCGTTGCCCGCGGTGGCTGCCAAGTACCACCACATCGTGCACATTGACCAGCGGCTTGCACGCAAAGGTTGAAAAGCCTTCAATGCAATTCACCAAGCCCACAGGCGCATCGCCATCAAACGCCAACACGCTGAAAGCCTGCGGGCGCTTGGCCAGCTCGCTGACTAAATTGGCTTTGGTAAATGCAGGCAACGCCGTACCGCCGCCCGCCGGGTCTTGCGCATAGGCGTCGAGCAGATTGACGATAGCTTGGGCGTGCGCGGGGTCTGCGTAGTTGGCCAGGCAGATGTTGAGTGATGAGGGTGCGGTCAAGGTTGTCTATCTGTGCAGAGTGACATGAGTATTAATTTAGGAGCTGTTCGCGCCCGTATTTATTGGTCTGCAAGCCGATTTGATGCTCATTTAAGACCTAGTTAGCCCACAACAGCCGCCTGCAGCCGCTGCGCGCAACTCAGCGCCTGCGCAGCATCACGCGCCTCCACCATCAGGCGCAGCAGGGGCTCGGTGCCGCTGGCGCGAATCAGCACTCTACCGGTGTCGCCCAACTCGGCGCCGATGGCGGCTGTCTCGGTTTTTAGCAGCGCGTTGGCAGCCCAGTCCTGCCCGGGTTTGAGGCGCACGTTGATCAGCGTTTGGGGAAACAGGGTTAAGTCGCCCAGCAACTCGGCAATGGTTTTGCCACTTCGCACGCAGGCCTGCAGCACTTGCAGCGCGCTGATCAGGCCATCGCCCGTGGTGTGTTTGTCTAGCGCCAGCAAGTGGCCTGAGCCTTCGCCGCCCAGCAGCCAGCCGCGCTTTTCAAGCTCTTCCAGTACGTAGCGGTCGCCCACCTTGGCGCGCACCAGCTCTACGCCTTTACGCTTGAGAGCGACTTCAACCGCCATGTTGGTCATGAGTGTGCCGACGGCACCTAGCACTTTTTCACCGCGCGCCAGGCGCTCGTTGACCATCAAATACAGCACCTCATCGCCGTTGAACAAGCGGCCTGTGCTGTCGATTAATTGCAGCCGGTCGGCGTCGCCGTCCAGTGCAATGCCGTAGTCGGCTTTGTGGTGTTTGACGGCGGCTATCAATGCCTCGGGGTGGGTGGCGCCAAAGCCGTCGTTGATGTTCAGCCCGTCAGGGGCGCAGCCAATTGCGATGACTTCTGCGCCCAGTTCATGAAACACTTTGGGCGCGACCTGGTAGGCCGCGCCGTGTGCGCCGTCGACCACGATTTTGAGGCCCTTGAGCGTTAAATCGTTGGCAAAAGTGCTTTTGCAAAACTCAATGTAGCGGCCCGCTGCGTCGTCTAGCCGCTTGGCTTTGCCCAGTGCGGCGGAGTCGGCCCACACCGGCGCTTCAAGCAGCTCGGCTTCTACCGCGTGTTCCCACGCGTCACTCAACTTGGTGCCTTGCGCACTGAAAAACTTGATGCCGTTGTCTGCAAACGCGTTGTGGCTGGCGCTGATGACCACGCCCAGGCTGGCACGCTGCGCACGCGTGAGGTACGCCACACCGGGAGTAGGAAGCGGCCCCAGCAGCACCACGTCAACCCCAGCAGAGTTAAAGCCGGATTCCAGCGCGCTTTCAAGCATGTAGCCTGATATCCGCGTGTCTTTACCGATCAACACCGTAGGGCGTGCCTCGGTGCGCTTGAGCACACGGCCCACAGCATGCGCCAGGCGCAGCACAAAGTCAGGGGTGATGGGCGCTTGGCCGACTGTGCCGCGAATGCCGTCGGTGCCAAAGTATTTTCTGGGCATGGTTTTATTGCTCTTGTTTTGTTAAGCCTGCATTTTAGAAGCTGACCAAACCTTGTTCCACACCTTGAGTGCCTGCACCGTTTCACGCACATCGTGCACCCGCACCACGCGCGCGCCGCGCTCAACGGCCAGCACGGCAGCAGTTACGCTGGGCACCATGCGGTCTTGCGTGTCCATTTGTGCAGACAACTCCAGCGAGGTGCTGCTGACCGCAGCCAAAGACGACTTGCGCGACCAACCCGCCAGCAGCGGGTAGCCAGCGGCCAACAACTCCCGCTGGCGGGCCAGCAGCGCAAAGTTTTGCTCGACGGTTTTGCCAAAGCCGATGCCGGGGTCTAAAACAATTCGATCTTTATTGATGCCTAGCGCCCGCAATTGTTCAGCCTCATGCTTCAAAAAAAATAGCACTTGCGCCACCACATCGCCCTGCATCGGCTCAACCTGCATGGTTTGCGGCTCGCGGTGCATGTGCATCAGGCACACGCCGCAGTTGGGGTGCTGGGCAATCACCTGCCTGGCACCCGGCTGGTGCAGCGCCCAAATGTCGTTGATGATGTCTGCGCCCAGGTCAAGCGCGGCCTGCATGACTTTTGGCTTGTACGTATCAACCGACACCGCCACTCCAAGCGTGACGGCGTGGCGAACCACCGGCAGCACGCGCGCCAGTTCCTCGTCTAGCGACAGCGGCAGCGCGCCAGGGCGGCTGGATTCGCCGCCGATATCGAGGATGTCTGCCCCGTCTTTGATGAGTTGTTCGCAATGCGCAAGCGCGCTGGCCATACCACTGCCGGGTGCAAAAAACTTGCCCCCGTCTGAAAATGAATCCGGTGTGACGTTGACGATGCCCATCACTTGAGCACGACTCAAGTCAAATTGAAATCTGCTGGTTTGCCAAATCATCAAAGCATCCGGTGGCCAAAAAGAACAAACCCGGGACGCGCCCGGCTGAAACAAAATCCCTGGGTCCTTGAGGCGCTAAAGCAGGCCCGGTAGAAACGAAAAAACCCGGGACACGCCCGGGTTTTGCAAAAATGTCAGCCTCTACAGGTCAACCTTGGCTGCGGTTGGCGTTGGGTCCGGGTTAATCGCAGGGGTGCCGCCGCTGGGGCCACCCGCACCCGTTGCCGGGCCAACTGAAGGGTTACGCGGCGTCCAGTCTTTAGGTGGACGTGGCTCTTTGCCTGCAATGATGTCGTCAAGCTGCTCACCGTCAATGGTTTCCCATTCCAGCAGCGCCTTGGCCATGGCGTGCATTTTGTCTTTGTTGTCTTCAATCAGTGTGCGGGCAACTTTGTACTGCTGGTCAATGATGCGGCGCACCTCGCCGTCAACCTTTTGCAGCGTAGCTTCGCTCATGTTGTTGGTTTTGGTCACTGAACGGCCCAAGAACACTTCGCCTTCGTTTTCAGCGTACACCATCGGGCCCAGCGCTTCGGTCATGCCGTAGCGGGTCACCATGTCACGGGCCAAACCAGTGGCGCGTTCAAAGTCGTTGCTGGCGCCGGTGGTCATCTGGTTCATGAACACTTCTTCAGCAATACGGCCGCCAAACAACATGCTGATCTGGCTCAACATGAATTCTTTGTCGTAGCTGTAACGGTCTTGTGCTGGCAGGCTCATCGTCACGCCCAGGGCGCGTCCACGCGGGATGATGGTCACTTTGTGCACTGGGTCGCACTTGGGCAGCATTTTGCCGAGCAAAGCGTGGCCAGACTCGTGGTAGGCCGTGTTGCGGCGCTCTTCTTCTGGCATGACCATACTTTTGCGTTCTGGGCCCATCAAGATTTTGTCTTTGGCTTTTTCAAAGTCGACCATTTCAACCGTGCGGGCGTTGCGGCGCGCGGCCATCAAAGCAGCTTCATTGCACAAATTGGCCAAGTCGGCGCCCGACATACCAGGCGTGCCGCGTGCAATCACGCCCGGGCTCACGTCCTGGCCGAGCGGCACTTTACGCATGTGAACGTTCAAAATTTGCTCGCGGCCGCGAATGTCTGGCAGCGTAACGTATACCTGACGGTCAAAGCGTCCTGGGCGCAACAAAGCCGCATCCAGAATGTCCGGACGATTGGTGGCAGCCACCACGATCACGCCAACGTTGGTTTCAAATCCGTCCATCTCAACCAGCATCTGGTTCAGTGTTTGCTCGCGCTCGTCGTTGCCGCCGCCCAAACCTGCGCCGCGCTGGCGACCTACCGCATCAATTTCGTCAATAAAAATAATGCAGGGTGCGTTTTTCTTGGCGTTGTCAAACATGTCGCGGACGCGCGATGCACCGACGCCAACAAACATTTCAACGAAGTCCGAGCCTGAAATGGAGAAAAAAGGCACTTTGGCTTCGCCAGCAATACTTTTTGCCAAGAGCGTTTTACCCGTGCCCGGCGGGCCAACGAGCAAGAGACCGCGCGGAATGCGACCGCCGAGCTTTTGAAACTTGGTGGGATCTTTCAGGAAGTCAACGACTTCTTTCACTTCTTCTTTGGCTTCGTCGCAACCGGCTACATCAGCAAAGGTAACGGGGTTGGTGGATTCGTCAAGCAAACGCGCCTTGGACTTGCCGAAACTGAACGCCCCGCCCTTTCCGCCACCCTGCATTTGGCGCATGAAGTACACCCACACGCCAATCAGCAGCAACATCGGGCCCCAGCTGACCAGCAAAGTCATCAGCAATGAGCCTTCTTCACGCGCTTTGACATCGAACTTGACGTCGTTGGCAATCAGATCGCCCACCAGACCTCGATCAAGATAGGTGGCGGTGGTACGAATTTTGCGGTCGTCCAAAGTCGTGGCAACAATTTCAGTACCGCCCTGGCCTTCAGCGATAGTTGCAGTTTTGATCCGCTTGCCCCGCACTTCCTCCAGGAAATCGGAATAACCCAAGTAGTTGGCGTTGGCACCGCTACGGGTGTCAAATTGCTTGAAGACGGTGAAAAGCACCATGGCTATAACAAGCCAGATTGCAATTTTGGAAAACCACTGATTGTTCAAGGAGGACTCCGATTTAAATACGCCGAGGCGTGCAATGCACTGAAAGAGCACATGCGATGCATTTTATGCCTTTCAAGACCTCAAACTGCTTTAATTGACACATACACCCCTTAAGAGCGAGCGGGTTTAGGAATTCACTGGCGGCGCCACTACTTTCTTCAAACCCAAACCCACCAAAAACGTCTCAGACGAGCCAGGGCGCGATGCCTTGGGTTTGAAGCGTTTAACCACCGCAAAAGTGTCTTTAAACAGCTTGACCATGGGGTCATATGCTCCGCCGTGAAACAGCTTGACGACCAATGCACCTTCGGTTTTGAGGTGTTGAATTGAAAAATCAACTGCCAGTTCCACCAGATCGCTGATGCGGGCGGCGTCGGCCGATTCAATGCCAGACAAATTCGGCGCCATGTCTGACATCACCAGGTCAAGTTTCTGGCCGCCACCACCCGCAGTCAAAGTTTGCTCTAGAAGTTGTAGCACCGCAAGCTCACGAAAATCACCTTGAATAAAAACAACGCCTTCGATTTGCTCCATCGGCAACAAATCGAGCGCCACTATCTGGCCATTCAGCTCGCCTGCGGCAGCACCCTTGGGGGACATTTTCCGGCGGGCATACTGACTCCACGCACCCGGCGTGCTGCCGAGGTCCACTACCAGGCAACCGGGCTTGATAAGCCCCAGGTTTTCGTCAATTTCCTTGAGTTTGTAGGCTGCCCGCGCGCGGTAACCCTCCCGCTGGGCAAGCTTTACATACGGGTCATTAATGTGGTCATGCAGCCACGCTTTATTGACCTTGCTGCCTCTTTTGGCACTGTCAGCATCGGTTTTCTTTGCTTTTTCGGTGCTTGGCCGAGAATTTGATTTCATGACCCGATTGTCGCGCCGATCCACACCGCCAATCGAAACCACAAGTCCAACGATAATTAGGCCATGGCTCAAATTATTCTTACCCCTGCTCGACGCAAAGACTACCGCTCCGAAGCACACCATCTGAACGCCGTCGTCATGATTGGCACAGGTGGTTTAACGCCTGCCGTAAAAAAAGAAGTCGATGCAGCCCTCAGCGCCCACGGCTTGATAAAAGTACGGGCCCAAATGGACGACCGCGCAGCCCGCGAGGCGATTTTTCAGGAACTCAGCACTGAACTGAGCGCCGCGCCGATTCAACACATTGGCAAGCTGCTGGTGCTTTGGCGGCCCCTGCCTGAAAAAGAAAAAAAAATCATCGACGACCGCATGGCAGGCCCGCGCGAGGTGAAAGTGCTGAAAAACAGTTCACGCTATGGCCAGCGGCCTGAAGTCAAGGTGCTGCGCGTGCTGGGTAACCAGCGCCTGACACCTGGCGGTACGGTAAAGCGTGCCAAAAAACCGCAGTTAAAAAGCCTGAAAAAACGTTCGCAGGATTAGTTTGAAATTTATTCGGTTGCCCACAGCTAATCACCATGACCAACATGAACCCCGGTTTCGACCCCACTTCCAATCCCCTCCTTGACTTTTCCGGCACACCGCACTTTGACCGCATTCAACCCGGGCACGTCAGCCCGGCGGTAGATGCGCTGTTGGCTGAGGCGCAGAACAGCCTCAAAAAAGTTACCGATTCAGACTTTCCAGCAGACTGGAGCGCAATCTCCGGCGTGCTTGATGTGGCCACTGAAAAGCTTGGTCGCACTTGGAGTGCGGTCAGCCATTTGAATGGCGTTGCTGACACGCCCGAGCTGCGCGCCGCATACAACGCTGCGCTGCCAACTATTACAGAGTTCTACACCCGCCTGGGCGCGGACGAGGCTCTGTACGCCAAATACAAAGCCATCGACGTCAGCACACTGAACGCTGAGCAGCTTCAGGCACACAAAAACGCGATGCGTAATTTTGTATTGTCTGGCGCTGAACTTGAAGGCACAGCCAAAGAGCGCTTTGCCAAGATTCAGGAACGGCAAGCTGAATTGGAGCAAAAATTCAGCGAAAACGCGCTCGACTCCACCGATGCATTTGCCTATTACGCCAAAGTTGAAGAGTTGAGCGGCGTACCCGCCGACGTCATCCAAACCGCGCTTGAGCAAGCCAAAGCCGAGGGCAAAGAAGGCTACAAACTCACGCTAAAAATGCCGTGTTACCTGCCGGTAATGCAGTTTGCGACCAGCAGCGCGCTGCGTGAAGTTTTGTACCGCGCGTACACCACCCGTGCCAGCGACCAGGCACCTGCAGAGTTCAGTAAATTTGACAACAGTGCAGTCATCAAAGAAATTCTGGCGTTGCGCCTTGAAGAATCCAGGTTGCTCGGCTACGCCAATTTTGGCGAGGTGTCGGTGGTTGCCAAAATGGCCAAGTCGCCAGATGAGGTCATTGCCTTTTTGCGCGACCTGGCCCGGCGCGCACGGCCATTCGCTGAAAAAGACGTAAAAGATTTGCGCGCTTTTGCGGCTGAAAATCTGAGCCTGAAAGACCCGCAGCCCTGGGACTTTGCCTTCATCGCAGAAAAGCTGAAGGAAGCCCGCTACGCGTTCAGCGAACAGGAAGTCAAACAGTACTTCACCGCGCCCAAAGTGCTTGCGGGCTTGTTCAAAATTATTGAAACGCTGTTTGAAGTTGCGATTCGCAAAGACACGGCGCCTGTGTGGAAGCCCGGCGTTGAGTTTTTCCGAATTGAACGCGCCGGGCAGCTGGTTGGCCAGTTTTACCTCGACCAGCCTGCCCGCACGGGCAAACGCGGCGGTGCCTGGATGGACGACGTGCGTGCGCGCTGGTTGCGGCCCGACACAGGCGCACTTCAAACCCCGGTGGCGCACCTGGTGTGCAATTTTGCCGACGGTGTGGGCGGCAAACCTGCGCTGCTGAGCCATGACGACGTGACCACGCTGTTCCACGAATTTGGCCACGGTCTGCACCACATGCTGACGCAAATCAACGAGCGCGATGTGTCCGGAATCAGCGGCGTAGAGTGGGATGCGGTTGAGCTACCGAGCCAGTTTATGGAAAATTTTTGCTGGGAATGGGATGTGCTTAAACACATGACAGCGCATGTTGATACAGGCGAGGCGCTGCCGCGGGCGCTTTTCGAAAAAATGCTTGCCGCCAAGAATTTTCAGGCCGGTATGCACACGCTGCGCCAAGTGGAGTTTTCATTGTTCGACATGCTGCTGCACACATCGCATAACCCGGCTAGCGATGTGATGGACCTGCTCAATGAAGTTCGCAAAGAAGTTGCGGTGGTGCAGTCGCCGGCGTACAGCCGCACGGCGCATACCTTCAGCCACATATTCGCGGGTGGCTATGCTGCGGGCTACTACAGCTACAAGTGGGCCGAAGTGCTGTCTGCTGACGCTTATGCCGCATTTGAAGAAGCCCTCGAAAAAGGGGTTCCGCAAATTGAAATTGGCCGAAAATACCGCGAAGCAATTCTGGAGGCAGGCGGCAGCCGCCCCGCGATGGCGTCGTTCAAAGCCTTCCGGGGCCGTGAGCCAACCATCGATGCACTGCTGCGTCATCAAGGTATGTCCCAAGCGCGTTAAAGTTGTGGTCACGCTTGTATACGTACTTTCATTTTGGAGAAAACATGATGTTGAAAATCTCAAAAATATCTAAATTAATAGCAGCTTGCGCCTTGATTACTTGCACTGCAGCCTCTTTTTCCCAACCGGTGTACCGTATCATCGGACCGGACGGCAAAGTATCTTTTACAGACAAGCCTCCCGTTGAACCCAGTGCCAAGGCCACACCTGGCAGAGCGGCTCCGGTCGGCAGCGCAGCTTCGGGTTCACTGCCGTATGAGCTGCGCCAGGTCGCGAACAAATACCCGGTCACGCTCTATACGGGTGAAAACTGCAGCCCGTGCCAGTCGGCGCGGTCCATGTTGATCACACGCGGCGTACCTTTTACGGAGAAAACCGTCACCACCAATGAAGACATTCAAGCGCTGCAACGTTTGAGTAGCGACAGCAACCTGCCTTTTGGCACCATTGGTGGCCAACAGCTCAAAGGCTATTCCGATGCAGAGTGGACGCAGTTTTTAAACGCTGCAGGATACCCTGCCGTATCAACCCTGCCTTCAGGCTTCCGGCAAGCGGCCGCAATGCCGATGGTGGCAGTATCTGCAGCACCGGTAACTGCAGCCCCAGCCGCCCGGGGAGCGGCTGCAGCACCTGCGCCGGCTCCCGCCCCAGCGGTTACGCCAGCTAACCCTTCCGGCATCCGGTTTTAAGCAGTAGCCGTTAGAAGGCAATTGTTTTAACGCCGCTTTCAGTGGCCAGCAGGCACACGTTGGCTTTCTGAAAAGCAAAAACACCGACGGTGACAACACCGGGCCAGTTGTTGATTCGCGATTCAAAAGCCAGCGGATCCTTGATGCTCAAACCCGTCACATCCAGAATGTGTTGGCGATTGTCTGTTACCAGCGGGTGGCCCGCCTTCATTCGCAACACAGCCGTTCCACCCAACTCTGAGAACTGACGCGCGATGCGCTTTGCTGCCATGGGAATCACCTCAACAGGCACTGCAAACGCACCAAGAGTTGTGACCAGTTTGGATGCATCGGCAATACACACAAACTGCCGGGCCTGCGCAGCTACAATTTTTTCGCGCGTCAGTGCTGCACCGCCACCTTTGATCATGTAACCCGCATGGTCGATCTCGTCAGCACCGTCGATATAGACGGCCAATTCATCCACTTCTGTTGCATCAAACACCTTGATTCCCAAGGCTTGCAGGCGCTCTGTCGAGGCAATGGAGCTTGACACCGCACCTTTAATTTTGTCTTTCATGCTGCCTAACGCATCAATGAATTTGTTGACGGTAGAGCCGGTGCCAATGCCCACAATACTGCCGGGTTGCACATAGGCCAAAGCCGCTTGGCCAACCAGGGTTTTGAGTTCGTCTTGGGTCATGATTGTTGGGTGAGTTCGTCAACATTTCCCACAATGGGATATCTTGCGAATTGGCGAAAAAGGCTCTCACATTTAACCATCTAAAGCTGCGGCTGCACCAAGCAGTGCAGCCGGCACTGTGCTGTTTAAAACCAGGGTGGGAATAGCGTCCAGATAGGAACTGAAGCGCCCTTTGGCTGTGAATCGCTTTCTGAAGGACGAGCTGTCAAGCAAACCCAACATTTTTGGCAAAATCCCACCGCCTAAATAAATGCCGCCACGTGCGCCCAGAGTCAGAGCAAGATCGCCTGCAACCGAACCCAGAAAACCGCAAAATAGTGCCACCGTCTGCGCACAAATACCGTCAGGGTCGGCGCAGGCTTGCTTGACTATCGCGGTAGATTGAATTGATGGCGCCTCTCGGCCATGTATAGCGCACAACGCATCAAACAGATTGACAAGCCCCGGGCCAGACAAGGCACGTTCTGCAGACGCATGTCCAAAGCTTTTTGTGAGCCAGCCGAGAACTTCAAGCTCCAAGGAGTTGCTAGCGGTCAACGAGACGTGGCCCCCTTCACCGCGTATCGGGACCCAGCGTTGATCGGCAGACAGCAAGAGCCCCGAGACGCCCAGCCCAGTGCCAGGGCCGATAAGGCCGATGGTTTCGTTTCCAACGGCTTCTCCGCTGCCCACTTGATGCAAATCAGACCGGCTGAGAAACGGTAAAGACAATGCCAATGCAGTGAAATCATTGAGTACCAGCAGGCGCTCCAGGCCCAGTGCTGTCTGCAACTCTGTGATGGAAAAAGCCCAATGGCGATTTGTCATTTGCACATGGTCGCCCACCACCGGATTGGCAATGCCGATAGCACAGTGCACAGGTTTTGGCAGGTTGTGCAGCCTCAAATAATGCTCAATCACGGCCTTAAGACTTGCATGGTCTGCGCAGGGATAGCTGGCTATGTCAAGCAAATCAGACCGCGACGCCATTTGCCAAGCAAAACGGGCATTTGTCCCCCCAATATCGGCAAGCAGACGACAGTGGTTCACGTCAGGTGCGAACCAGAAAACTGGCTGTTCGGAGGTTTGTCCATGACCCGGCTTTTGCAGAGCTTGCCAGCGCTGCCTCAACAAACTCTAAGCCCGAGATGCCGTCGTTAACGGTCGGCAAATCACGCGCAGCGTCCGGTATTGCCAAGCCCTGTGTATGGGCGCGTATGTGTGCTGCGACATCGCTGTAAATCTGCGCAAATGCTTCGATGAAACCTTCTGGATGACCAGCCGGTATCCGAATGTGCTCAGTGATACCTGCTTCACCGTGGCCCCTGCGCAAGCGCCTTTCCTCGCCACCAACAAATCGAATGATCAACTCGTCTGGCTGTTCTTGAGAAAACTCCAGACTGGCAAGGTCGCCATAGATTCGTAATCGCAGCCCATTGACTGCACCTGACGCAACTTGACTTGCCCACAAACTTCCGCGCATGCCGCTTGGAAACCGCAGCATCGCCTGCACGTTGTCGTCAAGTTGCCGCCCGGCAACGAAAGTAGTGAGTTCAGCGCTGACGTGGCTGGCAAGCTGTGCCGTGACGAAGCAGGCTAGTTGATAGGCATGGGTACCGATGTCACCGAGACAGCCTGCCGCACCCGCTTGCGCTGGGTTGGTGCGCCAGGCGGCCTGCTTTTGCCCAGTGGCCTCCAAGGGCGAGGAAAGCCAGTCTTGAGCGTATTCCACCTGAACCAATCGAAGCTTGCCAAGCATGGACTGCTGAATCAGTCGACGGGCCCGCCTGACCATGGGGTAGCCGCTGTAGTTATAAGTGACGGCGAAAACAAGGTTGCGCTGCCTGGCCTTGGCCGCAAGCTCATCACCTTCGGCAAGTGACAACGCCAATGGTTTGTCACAAATGACGTGAATGCCTGCATCTAAAAAGGCATGCGCGACAGGTGCATGCAGATGATTGGGTGTCACGATGGCTACCGCGTCAATACCATCGGCCCGTTCGGATTCAGCGCGTGCCATGGTCGAAAAATCGCTGTAGCTACGCGCGGCGTCAATATGCAGGGTGGCGGCGCTTTCAGCAGAGCGTTGCTTGTCACTCGACAAAGCACCTGCCACCAGTTCCCACTCGTCATCCAGCCGTGCTGCCATCCGGTGAACTGCACCAATAAACGCTCCTTGACCACCACCCACCATACCCAGGCGCAGACGACGCGGTGTCACCTTTGCAGAGTGGGTCATCAAGCCAGTCCCATCATGCGGCGTATCTGCACAGCATCAACACCTGAACCCGCAAAATCGTCAAAAGCACGGTCGCCACGGCGAATCAAATGCTTTTGAATAAATGTTGCGCCTTCGCGTGCGCCGTCCTCAGGATGCTTCAGACAGCATTCCCACTCCAGCACTGCAAAACCGCAGTAGCCGTGCTGCGTCAATTTGCTGAAAACAGCTCCAAAATCGACCTGCCCGTCGCCTAAAGAGCGGAACCGACCTGCACGGTCTTCCCAGTTGGCGTAGCCGCCGTAAACGCCTTGACGTGCCGTCGGTCGAAACTCGGCGTCCTTTACGTGAAAAGCGCCAATCCGGCTATGGAACACGTCAATGAACGCCAAATAATCAAGTTGTTGCAGTAAAAAATGACTCGGGTCATACAGAATTTTTGCGCGAGGATGCGCTGCTACTGAATCAAGGAATCGCTCAAAACTGCTGCCGTCAAACAAGTCTTCGCCGGGATGCAGTTCATAACAAACATCTACGCCAGCAGCATCGAAAGCATTCAGCACAGGCAACCAGCGGCGAGCCAATTCTGCAAAAGCCTCTTCCAATAAACCTTTAGGCCGTTGCGGCCAAGGGTACAGGTAAGGCCAGGCCAGCGCTCCTGAAAAAGTAGCGTGGGCAGTCAAACCCAAGCGCTTGGACGCCTGGGCGGCCAACATCAACTGGGCACTGGCCCAAGCGGTGCGCGCTGCTGGATCGCCTCTTACTGCAACATCGGCAAACCCATCAAACAAGGCGTCGTACGCAGGGTGAACGGCCAGCAACTGGCCCTGCAGGTGAGTCGACAGCTCACTGATCTGCAGGCCTTGTACGGCGAGCCGACCACGTACGTCGTCACAGTAGGTCTGGCTGGAAGCTGCCAGTTTCAAGTCAAAAATATGCGGCGTTGAAGTGGGGATTTGTAGCGCCTTGTAGCCCAAACCCGCTGCCCAAGAAGCCAGCCCATCCAGCGTGTTGAACGGAGCTTCAGGGCCAATAAATTGCGCCAGGAAGATGCCTGGACCTTGAATGGAATGCACGGAATCAGTCTTTCTTTTGAACCAAAACAGCCAGTACGATGATCAAACCCTTGACCATGCCTTGCAGGTAGGGCGATACGTTCATCAGGTTCAGGGTGTTGTTCAAAATACCCAGAATCAGCACACCGATCACGGTGCCAATGATCTTGCCGCGCCCACCTGACATGCGTGTGCCACCAATAATCACAGCAGCTATCGCATCCAGTTCGTAAGCCAAGCCGGAATTGGCCGACGAGATGGAGTTAAGACGCGACGATTCAGTCACCGCGCCCAACGCCGCCAAGCCTCCGCACAGCGTGTAAACAGCAAACTTGACACGCGCGACAGGCAGTGCTGACAGTCTGGCAGCGCGCTCATTGCTGCCCACTGCGTAAACATAGCGGCCAAACACAGTGTGAGCCATCACTAAATGCAGCACCGCTGCCGTTGCCGCAAAAAGCCAAATCGGCGTGGCAATGCCGAGCATGGAAGAGTTTGCAATGGCACCGTAGGCTTCGCTGGCGTTGCTCACGCTGCCGCCATCAGCGATAAAAAGAATCAGCGAGCGAGCACCTGCCAGCATGCCCAAGGTAGCAATGAAACTGGGGATTCGCCCCCAAGTTACCATCGCACCATTCAATGCGCCACAGGTCAGGCCCACGGCCAAGCCAGTGACAACTGCCAGCCATGGCTGCTCGCCAAAGCCCAGCGCCCAAAGGGCTGCACCCCCCGCAAGCGCCAGCACTGCCCCAACTGACAAATCAATGCCGCCAACAATAATGACCAGCGTCATGCCGAGAGCGATGATGCCGATCACGCTGACCTGACGCGCAATGTTCAACAAATTACGAGAACTGGCAAACTGCTCACTGGCAAACATGGCAAAAACAACAACCGCTATCAGCGCAAAGATGGCACTGTAATCGGCCCAGAGCATTTGCAAAGTCGATTTGAGTCGTGGGGGAAAAACGCTAGTCATATATGGCGACCTTTGCGGTAGAAAATACATCGGCACCATCTGCTGCCCCGGTTGCACATCGCATGACACTTTCTTCGGTTATCGCGCTGTTGGCAAGTTCGGCCACGATACGCCCGCGGTAAAAAACCAATACACGGTCACAAACTTGTTGCAACTCTGCTACTTCGCTGCTGGACACCAATACCGCTTTGCCCTGTGCTGCGAGGGATCTGATGAGAGGAAAAATCTCTGATTTCGCGCCGACATCAATGCCTTGTGTCGGGTTGTCCAGCACCAACACAGGCGCACCCGTTGCCAGCCATTTGGCCAGAACTACTTTTTGCTGGTTACCACCTGAAAGGCTGGTAATCGGGTCGTCCAACTTGTGCAGCTTGATTCGCAAGTTTTCCCGGGCAGCTTGGGCTTGCCTTGCCTCTTGAACACCGTGAATGAAGCCAAAGCGTGTCAGAAAACGCAATGCGCTGATAGATTGATTGTGCTGAATTGACAGGTCCCGCAAGATGCTGTTTTCTTTGCGGTTACGCGGTACTAGCCCCAAACCTTGGCGCAGCGCGTCGCGCGGGTTTCGTGGGCTACGCAGGCTTTGACAAATGCTCACCGAGCCAGAGCGTAGCCGTAACTCACCGCACAATGCGTCGATTAATTCAGCGCGTCCATCGCCCGCCAAACCCGTTAATCCGAGCACTTCATTGGCGTGCACGCTGAAACTGGCTTCTTGCACGCCGGGCACTTTCAGCCCAACGACCTGCAGCATCACTTTGCCTTGGCGCATGGTGTGGGGTGCGCCGCGCTCTGCCAGCACATCGCCCACCATCGCATCAGCCAGTTGTTGCTCGTTCACATTAGGTACCAGACCTTCAAAAACCACTTTACCGTCGCGCAATACGGTAAATCGGTCACACACCCGCGTCACTTCACGCAGCTTGTGCGATATGTAAATCAAACTCACGCCCTGCGCCCGCAACTGACGCATGCATTCAAACAAGCGTTCCACCTCATGCTCGGCCAAGGCTGTCGTGGGCTCGTCCATGATGACAATACGAGCGTCAAACAGCAAAGCGCGTGCAATTTCAACAAACTGTTTGTGCGCTGCATCCAGGGTGCCCACCATCACATCAGGAGACAGCTCGATTCCCAATCGCTGCAGCACGGCAACCGCACGCGCGCGCATGGGTTTGGCCAGGCGTACGCCCAAACGCTGAATTTCACGCCCAAGAAACAAGTTTTCCCAGACAGTCAGGTCGTTCACCAAATTCAATTCTTGGTGAATAAAGGCCACGCCTGCGCGTTGCGCATCCCGTGGGCTGCGAATTTCAACTCCCCTGCCATCAACCGTGATGTTGCCGCGCAGGGGCGGCAACACACCACCCAGGACGTTCATGAGCGACGACTTTCCAGCACCGTTTTCACCCAGCAAGGCATGTATTTCGGCTGGCGCAATATCAAGGCTCACGCCGTGCAACACCGCCACCGAGCCATAGCTGACGGCAATATCGCTCAGCTGTAGGCGAGGTGGCGCGTTCATGACATGCAGCCTCTTTTCAATCAATAGTTCGCGTTTGCGTCGTACATCTTGGCAACGTTCTCAGCCGTCACCCCTATTGCGGGAATCATGATGGTTTTGTTGGCGGGTGGTTTACCTTTGGCTACATCAATGGCCACCTTCACCGCATCCTTGACCATCAGAGGTGAATAAACGAAAGTTGCCTTCATCAGAGGATCTTTGGCAGCGATCAATTTGTAGACGTCTTTGTTACCGCCAGCACCCGTCACGATTTTGATGTCAGTTCGCTTGGCTTCTTTGATGGCTTGCAATACGCCCAGCGCCATTTCGTCGTCGTGCGTGAACACGGCATCAATTTTCGGATGCTGTTGCAGTAGATTGGTCATCACACTGAGTGATTTCTCACGCTGAAAATCACCGGCCTGGCTGGCAATCACTTTCAGGCCCGGGTAGCTTTTGGCCACGGTCTCGCGAAAGCCCTGGCTGCGCTGCGTGGTCACTGATGCAGGCACGCCAATGATTTCAACGATATTGCCGGTGCCACCCAACGCTTTGCCCAAGAAGTTGGCGGCATTCACGCCAATGCCGATGTTGTCGCCCTTGATCAAAGCAGCGAATTCTTCGGTATTGACTTCACGGTCCACCACGATCAATGGAATTTTGGCTTCTTTGAGTTTGAGGGCCGCGCGCGTCATGGCACTGCTTTCAATGGGCAACATCACAACAGCGCTTACCTTTTTGGCGATCAGGTCTTCAATGTCGTTGGTCTGCTTGTTCGGGTCAGCAGCCGTGGTCATGACATGCTTGACACCTGAGGTTTTGGCTTGATCTTGCGCGTTCTTGATGATCGCGCCCATCCAGCCGTGCGTGGCAGATGGGAAAGACATTCCAATCGTCACGTCTTGTGCTTGGGCAGCGGCAGTTGCGAACATGCCGCCCAGCAAAGCGATCAAGGGAAGAATTTGAAATTTACGTCGTTGCATTTGTATGGTCTCCATGGTTCTGCTTACTAGGTTTGGCGCCGATCATGAACCAATTGATTAGCGACAGTTAAATCAAGTGAAGTAGTAATGTAAGCGCTTTCCCAATTCGCAAAAATACGTGGAAACCCGAGTTTTTTATCAGCTTGAACTGTAAATTAATGTATGCAAATCAACAATCTTCAAAAAAAATTTAACTCTATAGCTCAGGAAAACTTTTTCCCGACAAGATATACTTAAAAAAATTCTTTACCAACCCACACATGAAAACTCTTCCCTCAATTACCGACGTGGCGCAATTGGCCGGCGTGTCTATTGCAACGGTGTCCCGTGTGCTCAACAACAGCAAGCCAGTAGAGGCCCAAACCCGCGAACGCGTTGAGCAAGCCATCACCAAGCTCAAGTACCGTGCTAGCGCGTTTGGCCGCGGCCTCGCGAACTCGCGTAGCCAGTTGCTGCTGGTGTTGGTACCTGATTTCTCGAATCCGTTTTACGCACAAATTGTTCAGGGCGTCGGGCATATTGCGCACCAGCATGGCTACAAGATCTTGCTGTCAGACCTTTCAGGGACTGAGACGGTACAAAACCTGGGCTCTGCTGCACACTTCGACCGCCTCGCTGACGGCGTTATCAGTCTGGCGCATTTAGACGACTCTCGCGGCGAACTGGAAGAACTGCGCCGTCTGCCATGGGTGGCTTGCTCCGAGTTTGTACCCGAGTCAGGCATACCGTATGTCAGCATTGATCACTGCCAGGCGGCCCAGGATGCGGTGCAGTATTTGATCAACCGTGGCCATCAGCGCATTGGGCTGATCACAGCCGATGAAGACTATCGCTGGGCCGCACAACGTCGCGAGGGCTACGCCATTGCATTAAAGCGTGCAGGCTTGCCGTTTGAGCCGGAGCTGGTGCGCACGGTGTCCAGTACCGATTACGCGATGGGCCAACAGGCAGCGGCTGGTTTCCTGACGTTGGCAAACCTGCCTAGCGCTGTGTTTGCGCTGTCCGACACACTGGCGATTGGCGCTATCAAGGCTTTCAAGCGTGCTGGCAAACGTGTGCCAGAAGATGTGGCAGTGGTTGGCTTCGACAATCTGCCCCTTGCAGATGTTTTTGAGCCGGGCCTGACGACGATTGCCCAGCCGATGCGAGAACTCGGAGAAGTAGCCGCTGCACTCTTGCTTGAACGGCTTGCTGGCGGCTCACCTGCATCACGCACCCTGATGCACACCTTGATGGTGCGCGATTCGGCTTAAGGTGTTTGCTGACCTGGTATCCGTATGTGCGAAATTCTGTTGGTGTGACGCGAAGTCAGCAGAAGAGTGAGCTTTACCGCGACTTTGCGAGAATAGGGTTCTGTTGAACCTGACAAATCAAATTATCCAATGGCATTACTCCCCTACGCCCTAGCCCGCCCCTTTTTATTTGGTCTGGACGCAGAAACCGCCCACGAACTGACGATGGCCAGTCTGGCCCGCACGCAGGGCACGCCCTTAGCACTGGCTTATTGCGGCACGCGGGTTGACGACCCGATAGAGCTCGCTAGTTTGAAATTTGCCAATCGCGTGGGCTTGGCCGCTGGCCTGGATAAAAACGCGCACTGTATTGACGGCTTGGCCGCAATGGGCTTTGGCTTTGTGGAGGTGGGCACAGTCACACCCAAAGCGCAAAGCGGCAATCCAAAGCCGCGCATGTTTCGCCTGCCCGAGGCAAATGCACTGATCAACCGGTTGGGGTTCAACAACGAGGGCCTGGATGCATTTATTGCCAACGTGCAGCGGTCTAAAGTTCGTCAGTCCAACTCAAAAACTCCGCTGATCCTCGGCCTGAACATTGGCAAAAACGCCGCCACGCCGATTGAAAATGCGGTCGATGACTACCTGATTTGCTTGAGCGGCGTGTACCCGCATGCCGATTACGTGACCGTCAATATCTCCAGCCCCAACACGAAAAACCTGCGTGCTTTGCAAAGCGACGAAGCGCTTGACGCGCTGCTGAGCGCCGTTGCCATGCGGCGTGACAAGCTGGTTAAACAACACCGCAAGCGCGTGCCGATATTCGTCAAAATCGCACCTGATTTAGACCAGGCTCAGGTGGAGGTGATTGCCGCCACACTCAAACGCCACGAGATGGATGGCGTAGTCGCCACCAACACCACCCTTAGTCGCGATGCAGTCCAGGGCATGCGCCACGCTGAAGAAGCAGGCGGCCTGAGCGGCTCACCCGTCCTCAGCGCCAGCAACCGCATCATCAGTCAGCTAAGAGCTGCTTTAGGCAAAAGCTTTCCCCTCATTGGCGTGGGCGGCGTGATGAGCGGCGCTGATGCGGTGTCAAAAATCAAAGCTGGGGCGGATGTGGTGCAAATCTACACCGGGCTGATCTACAAAGGGCCAGAACTGGTGACGCAGGCTGCCAAAGCTATAAAAGAGTATCAAAAAGCTCATTAGACCAATAAATACGGGCGCAAGCAGCTACTAATTTAATAGTAAATATTAATAACTACAACAATGACATCACCCTACCCCCACCTGCTTGCCCCACTCGACCTGGGCTTCACCACTCTTAAAAATCGCGTGCTCATGGGCAGCATGCACACCGGTCTGGAAGACGGCCGCAAACACTTCCCGGCGATGGCGGCTTACTTTGCCGAGCGGGCGCGCGGCGGCGTGGGGCTGATGGTTACCGGTGGTTTTGCACCCAACATAGCGGGCTGGACCAAACCGTTTGCGGGTATGTTGGCCAGCCGTGGGGCGGCGAAGCGACACAAACTGGTCACGGACGCGGTACACGCTGAGGGCGGCAAAATCGCGCTGCAAATTTTGCACAGCGGCCGCTACGGCTACCACCCGCTGTGCGTGGCGCCGTCACGCATCCAGAGTCCAATATCACCCTTCACCCCGTTTGAACTCAGCGCTTCAGGCATTGAGCGGCAGATTCGTGCCTTCGTCCGTTGCGCATCGCTTGCGCGTGAAGCGGATTACGACGGCGTTGAGATCATGGGCAGCGAAGGCTATTTAATCAACCAGTTTTTGGTCAGCCACACCAACCACCGCAATGATGCTTGGGGCGGCAGTTATGCCAACCGGATGCGTCTGGCCATTGAGATTGTTCGCCGTACGCGTGAGGCTTTGGGGCCGGACTTCATCATCATTTACCGCTTGTCGATCATCGACTTGATTCCCGGCGGCAGCAGTTGGGAAGAAGTGGTTGAGCTGGCCAAGGCGATTGAAAAAGCTGGCGCAACCATCATCAATAGTGGCATTGGCTGGCATGAATCACGTGTGCCAACGATTGCCACGTCTGTGCCGCGCGGTGCGTTTACCTGGGTGACTAAAAAACTGCGTGATGAGCTACGCGCCGCCGGTTTGAGCATCCCCGTCATCACCGGAAACCGCGTCAACATGCCCGAAGTCGCTGAGCAGGTGCTGGCAGATGGCAGCGCCGACATGATCAGCATGGCCAGGCCATTTTTAGCCGACCCCGAGTTTGTCAACAAAGCCGCACAGGGTCGAACTAATGAGATCAACACCTGCATCGCCTGCAACCAAGCGTGTTTAGACCACGCCTTTAAAAACAAACTGGCCAGTTGCCTGGTCAACCCACGCGCGGGGCATGAGCTTGATTTGGTCATCAACATCGCCCCAGCCAAAAAACGCATTGCCGTGATTGGCGCTGGGCCTGCGGGTTTAGCCGCAGCCACCACATTGGCCGGGCGCGGCCACAGGGTTGATTTGTTTGATTCTGCGGACAAAATTGGTGGCCAATTCAACATGGCCAAACGGGTACCGGGCAAAGAAGAATTTGAAGAAACGCTGCGCTACTTCGGCCAGCGCGCCAAGCTGACGGGCGTGCAACTGCACTTGAACACGCGGGTTGATGCAGCGTATCTCATCGCTCAAAAATACGACGACGTGATTCTGGCGACAGGCGTCAAGCCGCGCAACCCACGCATCCCCGGCCAAGACCTGCCCGGCGTGCTGAGCTACATCGACGTGCTGCTGGGCAAACAACCCGTTGGCCAGCGCGTGGCGTTGATTGGCGCAGGCGGCATTGGCTTTGACGTGGCCGAATTCCTGGTCACGCCAGCAGGCCACTCCACCGCGATGAACCTGCCCGAATGGCTGGCCGAATGGGGCGTGGCTGACCCATCTACAGTGCGCGGCGGCGTGGTGCGACCTGTATCAACACCCGCAGCCCGGCAAGTCACGCTGTTGCAACGCAAGCCCGGCAAACTGGGCAACAACTTGGGCAAAACCACAGGATGGATTCACCGCGCAGCGCTGAAAATGAAAAACGTCGACATGCTGTCAGGCGTGAACTACGAGCGCATCGTGCAGCAGCCGGGCGGCCTGGGTCTGTTCATCACATACGGCGAAAAACGCACAGACGGCACGGTGCTGGAAGTCGACACCATCGTGCTGTGCGCCGGGCAAGAACCGCTGCAAGAGCTGCTGGAGCCGTTGAAAGCAGCAGGTATCAATACCCACCTGATTGGCGGCGCACAAGAAGCAGGCGAGCTGGACGCGAAGCGTGCGATTGACCAAGGCACGCGGCTGGGGGCACGGCTGTGACAAAAAAACCATCAAAACGGCCTAAAAACACCAAAAGCAACCGTTTTTAAGTATCAAATAGGCCTCTATCCCCATAAATACATGCGCAAGCAGCTATTTTTTTAATAGCATCTGACTGACAACTTCGCCTATTGCCAGCGAGCTGGTCAATCCCGGCGACTCAATGCCAAACAGGTTGACCAAGCCCGGTATGCCGTGCGTTGACTCAGCCTGAATCACAAAGTCCCCCGCTGCTTCGCCCGGTCCATGCAGCTTGGGGCGTATACCTGCGTAGCCTGCTTGTAATGCGCCATCCTTCAAACCCGGCCAGTATTTACGCACTTCTGCATAAAAGGCATCGCCTCGGCTGGGGTCGACCAGCAGATCATCGGGCGAATCAACCCACTCGACATCTGGACCAAATTTGGCTTGGCCGCCCAGGTCAATCGTGAGGTGAACGCCCAGCCCAGCGGCTTCGGGCACGGGGTAGATCAGGCGGCTGAAGGGTGACTTGCCACTGAGCGTGAAGTAGTTGCCTTTAGCCCAAAAAGTCACTGGCACATGCTTGGGATCCAGGCCTTTAATGCGGCTGGCGACTTGCGGCGCGTTTAAACCAGCGGCGTTGACGACGGTGTTAGCAGCCAACCCAGTACCGCCTGTAGCTATGACTTCAATAGCTGCTTGCGTCCGTATCAGTTGGTCTACAGCCGTATTTAGCACTACAAAACCACCTGCGTTTTCTATATCACCTTGCAGCGACAGCATCAACGCATGGCTGTCGACGATGCCTGTGCTGGGCGAATGAACCGCGGCGACGCATTCAAGCTGCGGCTCCATCGCCAAGGCTTGCTCGCGGTCGAGCAACACCAAGTCGTGCACACCGTTGGCTGCAGCCTTGGAGATGATGCTTTGCAACTGCGCCACTTGCGATTCGTGCGTCGCCACAATCAATTTGCCGCAGCGGCTGTGGCCAATACCGCGCTGGGCGCAGTAGTAGTACAGCAGTTGCTTGCCTTGTACGCATAGCTGGGCTTTGAGTGAGCCCCGCGTGTAATACATGCCAGCATGAATCACCTCACTGTTGCGTGAGCTGGTACCTGTGCCTATTGCCGAAGCGGCTTCAAGCACCATGACTTCGCGGCCCTTGAGTGCCAAAGCACGGGCTACGGCCAAACCGACCACTCCGGCACCAATGACAATGCAGTCGACTTTGTCCAACGTATAAGCCCTAAAACTTGCGTGGATCGGTTTTAAGCAGCACCTCAACCAATGCCTGCAAGTGGGCTTTGAGCGGCGCAAAGCCTGGCCCAATTTCAAGCGTTTCTTCATCCATATACAGCTTGCGGTTGATCTCGAGTTGAATGCTGTGGCGCTGCGCTGGCGGGTTACTGTAGCGGCGCACCAGCTCAACACCTTTGTACGGATGGTTGTAGGCCACGCTGTAACCCAGGTTTTTTAAAAACGAGCAAACCATCTGCGACAGCGCGGGGTGAGCGGTGGCACCATCGCGGTCACCGACCACAAAATCAGCGTGCGCCTCACCGGGAAAGTCAGTCGCATTGCGGGACGCAATCGCCGGCATGGAATGGCAATTGACGTGGATGCTAAAGCCGTATGCCGCATGCGCGGCGTTGATGCTGCTGGCCACCGCTGCATGGTAGGGCTGCCAGCAGTTGGCGATGCGCGTTTTGACCTCTGCAACCGCCAGCTTGCGGTTGTAAATCGGTGAGCCGTCGTCCAGTGTGCGCCAGATCAAGCCCTTGCCCAACCGCACTTTGGACATGATTTTTGCATCTAACTCAATGTCCCCAGGCCACGGCGCACTGAGCAGCGACTCGTCAATTTCTGAGGTGTTGCGGTTCGTGTCCAAGTAGCTGCGCGGAAAAGTAGCCTCAACCCAATGCGCACCCAGGCCGGGCGCAAAGTCGTAGAGCTTTTCTACGTGCGTGTCTTCAGCCCGGCGCAACACGCCGCTATCACAGCTGAATAAAAAATCTGCGGGGTACAGCGTGCCGCTGTGGGGCGAGTCCAGTACCAGCGCAGTGGTGCCGGGTAAAGCGTAAACCGGTGAAGCCATATGGGCAATTGTGCCCGCCTTCTCACGCGGGCGACCCGCACGCTTGAGAAGCAACATCGTCGCCGGGTGCATCAATCCAGGCTTATCTTGGCAAACTTTGCAATGCGCTGCATCTTGTCGATTTCTTTTCTTACCTGATTTGCAAAATCATCAGCCGATGTTCCAGTAACAAACAAGCCCAACGCTGCCAGCTTGTCACGCACGGCGGGCTCTTTAAGTGATTTGACGACCGCATCATTCATGCGCTGCACCGTCGCCGCTGGCGTGCCAGCTGGCGCAACCAGTCCAAACCAGGAAGGGTCGTTGTTGGAGAACAGCGCCAGCTCACCATACGTGGGCACATTGGGCAACACATCGAGCCGCTTGCCCCACGACACGGCAATCGCACGCAACTTGCCCGACTGAATGAATGGCAGCGACGATGCGACCTGGTCAAAGTACACATTGACCTGCCCGGCCACCACGTCATTCAGCGCTGGCCCCGCGCCCCGATACGGAATGTGCACCATGAAAGTGTTGGTCGTGCTTTTGAACAGCTCGCCCCACATGTGGCCAATCGTTCCGTTGCCGGGTGACGCAAACGTCACTTTGCCGGGGTTGGCTTTGAGGTATTTGATGAGTTCTGCGAAATTGGCAACTGGCAACGCCGCGTTCACCACCAGCACACCCGGCGCTTTGACCAGCTCAGAAACTGCGGCGAAATCCTTGATCGGATCGTATGGCAATTTTTTATACACCGACGGGTTCACTCCGTGGGTTGAAAGCGTCGCTACGCCCAGCGTGAAGCCGTCAGGGGCGGCTTTGGCAACTTCGGCCATACCGATAGAGCCGCCTGCGCCAGCACGGTTTTCAACAATCACACTCTGGCCTAGCGCGCGCGACATCGGCTCGGCCATGATGCGCGCAGTGATGTCGGTTGCACCGCCCGGCGGAAACGGCACCACCAGCCGAAGCGGCTTGGACTGCTGTGCAAAAACCAGTCCTGAAGATAATGAAGCAATGAGAGATATTGCAGTACCTGCCAGCAGGTTTTTAGTCAAATGACGTCTTTTCATGTTGTTTTCTTATTGGTAAAGTGGCTTGATTGTGAAATTCAAAACCTTTTGTGACAAGTGACAATTTAGACTGACTTCATTTCAATTCAGAATGAAAATAAATATAAACTGCCGGTCATGAAACGCCTGCAACCCCCCATTCATTTGTTAAAAGCATTCACCACCACAGCGCGTTTTGCCAGCGTGTCCCGCGCCAGTGAAGCCTTGCATTTAAGCCAGAGTGCAGTAAGCAAACAAATCAGTGAGCTTGAACAAATGACTGGCGTGTTGTTGTTTGAGCGCATCCGAAAGCGGCTGGTATTGAGCGCCGCTGGCACGCGTTATGAGGCAGTAATCAGGCCCCTGCTTGCACAACTTGAAGCCGCCACGCTGGAGCTGATCACCAGTGGCGACGGCGGCGGTGCGCTGCATGTGTCTACCCTGCCCACTTTTGGCGCCAAGTGCCTGATACCGCGCCTACCCGCCTTCCAAAAGCAGTACCCACAAATCGCGCTGCACTTTGTGCCGTATGTGCAAGGCTACGATTTTTCACGCGCCGAACTTGACTGCTCGATTTTGTTTGGCGATGGGCATTGGCCTGGGGCAATTGCAGACTACATCGCTGGCCATGAGATGGTGCTGATCGCGCCGCCAACCGAAGAATATTCGCGTATTACATGCGCACAAGACTTGTCAAACATCACGCTAGTGCACCATGTCAGCGTGCCTCACGCGTGGGCGCAGTGGGCGCGCGCGCACGACGTTGCGCACATCAACACGCTGGCGGGCCCGCAGCTGGACCAGTTCCACAGCGTCATACGCGCTGTGATGGCAGGCATGGGTGCGGCGCTGGTGCCGCAGTGCCTTGCCAAAGACGATATTGCATCGGGCAACGTCTCAACACCGCTGCCCATCGGCGGTGGTGGCGGGTATTTAAGCGACAAGGGGTACTACCTGTGCTACCCAGAAGCGCGTCGTCACGCGCAGAGTTTGTCGCATTTTCGGGCTTGGTTGCTGGCGGCGATCTAGGAGCCTGGGCGGCAGAAGGCACCCTAGCAAAAATTGGCCCCAGCGATGGCCAAATTTTTGTCGATTTCGCTGACGAATAGCTGGATATTTCACAGGGAATCGGCGAAAAATAGACCGTTGCTTCCAATTTGCAGCCGACGTACCTCCTGCCGCCCATGCTCCTGGCCCTTCGCGTTTTGTGTATTACACACATCCTCACGTTTTGAAGCGCTCTGCAACGTGCCAAGTCCTACGCCGCTGTTGAGCGTCACTTACGCATCCAATCCGGCTTGAGACCTTCGATTTTTTCATCCTCACGCGATGCACAGACGCTGAGCGGGGTGCGATTTATTTTTTCAACCACTTGAAGGACTTACCCTGAAGAAAACATTTCCTAGCAACCTGAAACCCACCGCAACCGCAGCCATCGGCAAGCTTGCAAAAGCCTTGGTTCTGCTTGCAACCTCCGCCGTATTTGCGACTGCAACGGCACAAACCAGCAATGCAGAGCAAAGCGGCTACAGCTTGATGGCACCCGGCTCGACCTACATCGGCTTGAACGCTGGCCAATCGAAGTTTCGCAATGGCAATGGCCTGGGCGGCTTTCCATCAGACAGCAAAGACAAAGGCTATGGCATTTACGGTGGCTCGTACTTCACCCCGAACTTTGGCCTTGAGCTGGGCTACACCGACCTGGGTGAGGCGACCCGCGCGGGCGGCAAGACCGAAGCAAAAGCCGGTAGCGTGAGCCTGATTGGCAAACTGCCATTGAACCCATCGTTCAATTTGCTCGCCAAAGTGGGCGCAACCTACAGTCAGGTGGATGTATCGGTCCAGCCAAACACTGGAATCGCAATCGGCCGTAAGTCTGGCTGGAGCCCTTCCTACGGAGCTGGCGCTGAGTACAACTTCACGCAAAACGTCTTTGCAGTCGTGCAATACGACGAGTACCGCATGCCTTACCCGGGCGGCAGCAAAGAAAAGCTGAACAATAACAGCGTCGGAATTCGCTACAGGTTTTAAATTGCGCTTCCGGCTTGGACTCTGATCTGGCCAGTCAAAATGCCCGCACCGCCACGAGCCTGCGGGCTTTTTACGTGCTAGTATTTACATAGCAGTTAGCGCTCAATGCGTATGCCTTACACGGTATTTGGTGCATTTTTGTCAAAACAAATGATGTTTTATCAGGTACATCGCATCCGCAGCAGAAAATTAATTGTTAAATGGCTATCGCCTGCTTAGTTTTAATAAATCAGCTCTCCTTCCCAAACGACGGGTTTCACGATTAGTATTAACCCTTGCCAACCCGCGCATACGCCAGCGTTCCTCATTGGGGATGCGAAAATCCACAATTCCATTTTTAACCGCTGAGAAAGTAACCATGTCATTGATCAACACTTCCATCATCCCGTTCAAGACCACCGCTTACCACAACGGCAAGTTCATTGACGTGTCAGACGAATCGCTGAAGGGCAAATGGTCCGTTTTGATTTTCATGCCAGCCGCGTTCACCTTCAACTGCCCCACTGAAGTCGAAGACGCTGCAGACAACTACCCTGAATTCCAAAAAATTGGTGCAGAGGTTTACGTCGTGACCACGGACACCCATTTCTCACACAAGGTGTGGCATGAAACTTCGCCTGCTGTCGGCAAGGCCAAGTTCCCATTGGTGGGCGACCCCACCCACGTCTTGACCAAAGGTTTCGACGTGTACATCCCGGAAGAGGGCTTGGCACGGCGCGGCACGTTCATCATCAACCCAGAGGGCGTTATCAAAACCGCTGAAGTCCATTCCAACGAAATCGCACGCGATGTGAAGGAAACCTTGCGCAAGCTCAAGGCTGCCCAGTACACCGCCGCCCACCCGGGCCAGGTTTGCCCAGCCAAGTGGAATGAAGGTGCCAAGACCATTGCACCGTCCATCGACCTTGTCGGCAAAATCTAAGCACCCCGCCTTGCTGAGGAAGGCCCGGGCGCGGTACACATCGTGTACTTCTCCGGGCTTTTTTACACTCGCCTGCACCAGTATTTGCGCTCGTATCTGCCCTTGCAACTGAAAGTGAAAGTGAATTCGCCATGTTAGATGAAGCCACTAAGGCCCAATTAAAAAGTTACCTCGAACGCGCTACCACACCAATCGAAATCGTGGCCTCGCTGGACGACTCCGAGGCATCTGGCCAGATGCAATCGCTGCTCAAAGACGTGGCCGAATCATCTGCTTTGGTCACTGTCACAGAAAGCCGGGCAGACAACCTTCGCAAGCCTTCATTTAGTGTGAATCGCCCAAGCGAAAACACCGGCCCGCGCTTTGCTGGCCTGCCGATGGGCCACGAGTTCACTTCACTCATTTTGGCGCTGCTGCAAACTGGCAGCTACCCTCCCAAAGTTGAGCCGGACGTGCTGGAGCAAATCCGCGCGCTGGATGGTGATTTTGATTTCGAGGTGTATGTGTCGCTGAGCTGCCACAGCTGCCCAGATGTGGTGCAGGCACTGAACCTGATGGCGATTCAGAACCCGCGCATTCGCGCCACGATGATCGATGGATCGCTCTTCCAGGACGAAGTCAATGCACGCCAAATCATGGCTGTGCCCACTGTGTATTTAAACGGTACCGAGTTCAACCAGGGCCGCATGAGCCTGGAAGAAATTCTGGCCAAAATCGATACCAGCGGCGTTGAGCGAGAAGCCAAAAAAATCGACGCCAAAGAGCCGTTTGACATGCTGATGGTCGGCGGCGGGCCTGCTGGTGCAGCGGCTGCGGTGTACGCTGCGCGCAAAGGTATCCGCACGGGTGTGGTCAGTGAAAATTTTGGCGGTCAAACGCTGGATACGCTGGCGATTGAAAACTATATTTCAGTCAAAGAAACCGACGGCCCGAAGTTTGCCCTGGCGCTTGAGCAACAGGTGCGCGGCTACGACGTAGACATTATGAACATGCAGCGCGCCAAGCAGATTGTTTTAAACACGGGGCTGGACAAGAACCTGATTGAAATCAAGCTGGAGAGCGGCGCGACGCTAAAAAGTAAATCGGTGGTTATTTCTACTGGCGCGCGATGGAAGAACATCAATGTCCCCGGCGAGCGCGAGTTTAAAAACAAGGGCGTAGCATACTGCCCGCACTGCGACGGCCCACTGTTCAAGGGCAAACACGTTGCGGTGATTGGCGGCGGCAATTCAGGCGTCGAAGCGGCCATTGACCTGGCTGGAGTGGTAGGCCATGTCACGCTGATTGAGTACGACACCGCGCTGCGCGCTGATGCGATTTTGGTGCGCAAGCTCCACAGCCTGCCCAATGTCACGGTGATCACCAATGCGCAAACCACCGAGATTACCGGTGTTGAAAAAGTCAACGCGCTGATCTACAAAGACCGAGCTACAGATGCACTGCATACAGTGAGCCTCGAAGGTGTGTTCATTCAAATCGGCTTGGTGCCCAACACCGATTGGTTGAAAGGCGTAGTCGACTTGAGCAAGCACGGCGAAATTATTGTCGATGCCAAAGGTCAGACCTCAGTGCCCGGAGTGTTTGCAGCGGGCGACGCAACCACGGTGCCTTTCAAGCAAATTATTATTGCTGCGGGCGATGGGGCGAAGGCGGCGCTGGGTGCATTTGACCACCTCATCAGAACATCTGTCGCGGCTTGACCGCGAGGCAAAAAGCTATTAAATTGATAGCTGCTTGCGCCCATATTTATTGGTTTAGAGTGTGCTTTTATTAAAATAGTTATTTCAAGAAAGAAAATCATGAGACTTTCATCAACTCGCCTTTTGGCATTGGCTGCAGGTTTGATACTGGGCGGCTGCGCTGCAACGCAAATGGGTACTCCAGTAGTTTCCATACTGGTCGATCTTGACCCTCTAAGTGCGGAGCGCACGGTGATTGTTGAAAACATCACAGCCAACCGCGAAGGCGTGTTGTTTACTTCGGATCGTGTTACAGGCAATGTTTTGCGCGTGGATCCCAAGTCACCTAATCCTGTTGTAGTGGGCAAAGTTGAATCGCGCACCACTGATGGCAAAAAAGTAGATGCTTCACCGGGCGGCATTGCATTTGACGCGAGAGGCGACCTTTACCTTGCCGTAAATCCCTTCAACGAGGTGGTGCGAATCAAGGCAGCGGACTTGAACGCCGCCAAGCCCGGAATTGCGCAAACTTTTGCCACTGGCGTGCCCGGCGCCAATAGTATTGCGTTTGACAGCTTGGGCACCCTGTATGTTTCTGGCGGGGCAAGCGGAATTGTTTACGGCGTTGGTGCAAATGGAGGTGCAGCGCAGCCTGTCGCTCAAATTGACAGAAACGTGCGCACATTGCCGAACAGCACAGCAACGCAGGCTGTCGTGGCCAATGGCATAAAGTTTGACGCGAAGGGTGTCCTGCATGTGGCCGATACGTCGCGTGGTGCAATTTGGAAAGTGGTTATCGGGGCTGACGGTAAAGGCGGAAAACCCGCATTGCTGGTGCAAAGCAGTTTGCTTGAAGGCGCGGACGACATGGCATTTTTCAGCAACGGCGACCTGTGGGTAGCCGCCAATGAGCTAAACGCAATCGTGTCGGTATCACCCGCTGGCGTGGTTAAAAACATTGCCAAAAATGCAAGCCAGGGTCCTTTGGAATTCCCCTCATCGCTTGTCTTTGTGGGTAACACCGCTTACGTTGTTAACTTCGATGTACCCCGCCGCGACAACATGGACGCCAACGGCACCACTGCCAAAGACGGTATCGGTGCTTCCATTGCCCAGATCCTGCCGTAGCGCAAATCGCGGCTGCGAGCGATCGAGAAAAGCATGATGAGCCGGTCGAAGTCAAAAGTACCCAGACTCGCTACCAGTCATTGTTTGGCAGTTCACGCTTTGCCGAATTTCCAGCAATGAAATTTGGACGCTGCTGACCAAGGCCCATCACACCCGGTTAAAAACCAGCTTCGGCTGGTTTTTTTACGACTTTGCGCGATGCACAGTAAAAGGCTAAAAATCCTTTATAAATGCGAAAGATTCGCATTTATACTTGATGAATATTTTTTGAGTTAACCAGCAAGCCATGATTCAGCTAGCCAACAACCTTCCGGGGGCAGCACATGGCAAGCATCATTTTTTACACACTCAATGTAGCGGCGCTTCCGCTCAGTTTGGTGTTTGCCATCGGCGGCGTTTGGTGGGTAATGCGCAGATAGGCTCATTGAGAACATGTGGTGATCGCTCCTGTAGCGCAGCCGTCTTTCAGGCTGCTGTATAACTCTGTGGATGCCCTTTTTAGCCGCCCTGCTCCCATACGCTTCACCGTGCCCATGATCAGCCGCAATCTGGCGATTGCTTTGTGTGTGGTGCTGTTGCACGTAGCAGCCATTTGGGTGCTGTACACCGGCTTGCTGACCCGCGCGGTGGAAGTGTTCGTTCCGGCAGTGGTTTTGTCGCAGTTGATTGAGCCGCCCAAACCTAAAGAGGCAGCCCTGCCGCCGCCACCACCGCAACGGACGGCCCCAACGCCTGCAGCCGAGGTCAAAAAGACTGCTCCCAAGGCACCAGCAGTTGCGAATCCTTTGCCCAAGGCAATCGTCGATCCAACACCCGCACCAAACGCCCCCACAGGCGCAATTAATCCGCAGCCACCGTCAATCGCGGCACCGCCAGCGCCTGCGGCTGCAGCGCCTGTAGCCGCCGCGCCTGCCGCCCCACCAGCGGTGCAAATGCCGTCGAGCGATGCAGATTACCTGCAAAACCCATTGCCGCCATACCCGCCCATCAGCCGCCGCTTGAATGAACAGGGCACAACCGTGATGCGGGTTTTTATTGGTACCGACGGCCAGCCGCAGCGTGCTGAAATCAGTAAATCGAGCGGTTTTGCACGGCTGGACAGCGCCGCCAGCGCAACCGTGATGCGCTGGCGCTACGTACCAGGAAAGCGTGGCGGCATCCCCGAGGCCATGTGGATCAGCGTGCCCATCGTCTGGGTTTTAGACTAAGCATATTCAGGAGCAGTTTTATGAATTCGCAATTCGGTTTGGCCAACGTCTGGGCCCAGGGTGACATCGTCACCAAATCCGTGGCAGTGCTGCTGCTGGCGATGTCGCTGGCGTCGTGGATAGTCATCATCGTCAAAACGCTGGACGTCATCAAGTACAAACGGATCGCCAAAAACGCTGAAGACTTTTGGCACAGCGGAGACTTTCAGTCGGGCCTGACCAAGCTGGGCGCTGACCCAACCAATCCGTTTCGGCAAATGGCACTGGAGGGGCGTGAAGCAACACTGCACCACCGCAATACCAAAGCACAATTGCATGACTCGCTTGACGTAAGCGACTGGGTGACGCGCACGCTGCGCAACTGCATGGACGAGTTCAGGGGCAAATTGCAGTCAGGCATGGCTATTTTGGCCTCGGTAGGTTCTACCGCGCCGTTTGTGGGTTTGTTTGGCACAGTCTGGGGCATCTACCACGCGCTGCTGGCGATTGGCGCGGCGGGCCAGGCGACGATTGACAAAGTGGCTGGGCCGATTGGTGAGTCACTCATCATGACGGCGCTGGGGCTGGCAGTGGCCATTCCGGCGGTGCTGGGCTACAACGCGCTGGTGCGGGGCAACAAAGGCGTACTGCAAAAACTCAGTCGATTTGCGCACGATTTGCACGCGTATTTTGTAACCGGCGCGCGGGTCAACACCGGCACAGCGGCGGGCAATTCATCTGGCGCATTGGCCGATGTTCTGCCGATGCCAAAAGCCTGAAACTCTGCAAGTTAAGGAATAAAAACCATGGCTTTTGGAACCCAAGACGACAGTGACGACGTGATGAACGAAATCAACATGACGCCGATGGTCGACATCATGCTGGTGCTTTTGATTATTTTTATCATCACCATTCCGGTGATGAAGCACTCAGTCAACATCGACCTGCCCCGCGCAACGAATGAGGCGCAACAGATCAAGCCTGAGACGATTCGCCTATCCGTCGATGCGCAGGGTACGTACTTCATCAATGAAGCGCAAATCACCGATGCCGCTTTGGCTCCGCAACTGAAAACAGCCGCAGCACAAAACCCGCAGCCCGAGCTTCACATACGCGGCGACAAAGCTGTGCGCTACGAGCGCGTGGCCGAGGCGATGGCGGCGGCGCAACAAGCGGGTTTGCGCAAAATAGGCTTCATCACGGAGCCGAAAAACCAATTTGCAAATTAGTCTGGTTTTTTCGATGCAGTCGGCGAATACGGGTTGACTTTTAATTGAGAATCGTTATCATTACGATATTGATCAACCAACCAATGAAACCCGATGAACTCCACCAACTTGCTTTTGTCAGTGCCCCGCACATTGAGCCAGCCCAGCAAACGGGTAGTGTCCTCAGTCGGCATAAGCAGCAATGAAATCCTGCACGGCCAAAAAACCGTTGAAATCAGCCACAACGGTTTTACCTACAGGCTGCAGGCCACACGCCTCGGCAAACTGATTCTGACCAAATAGAGCCGATGCTGTTCAGGTTTAAGGTGTTTTATCGTGGGGCGACCCGGAGCCAATGCAAGCTCCAGCGGTCGTTTTTGCCAGCAAAGAACCAGCTTTTTCTCAACGGAAAGCAGGGCAGGTAGCCAGGCTTTTTTTGATGACTGCCCCGAGAGGCATTACCGCATTTGCACCGACCCGCTTACGTTCACCTGCACCGTGGCCTTGCCGGCTTCAACCGACACGGGCATATCTGATTCGGCGGATTTGGCCTGCATCGACATCGTTCTTGGACGCGGCTGAAAGCCTTGGTCGTTGGCGTTGACGCTGACTTCCCGCAGCGTGTAACCGGTAAATCCGAAACCTTTGGACACCTCAAGCGCTTTGGCTTTAAAGCGCTCAATGGCCTGGGTTTGCGCCTCTGCTTCGACCTTCGCGCGCTGCTCACGGCTGAGCGCAAAACTGACGTTGCCCATGGTCAGACTTTGAATCTTCCCCGCCGTACCAGTAATGCGCGGAAAGTCGCGGCCCTCTAACACCAGCTCAGTAGTGCCTTGCCAACCGTTGATTTTGCCGTTCTTGTCGTAGCGCGGGTACAGGCTGAAATTGCCTGTGCGCAAATCCAGCTGACCGGGTAAAACCGCAGGCCGGGCAATGGCAAGCGCCGCATCCAGTGCCTGCTTCAGCTGGGTTTGCACCGCATTGGCATCCGTTCCGCCAGCGCTGGTACTCATGGTTAGTGACAGCAAGTCCTGCTGGACTTCCACGCTGCCGCTGGCCGCCAACTGCGCAACGTTTCGAGCATCCTCACGGCCCTCTCTGGGCATAGAATTTTGACCAAATGTGGTGCTGGCGCAAGTAATCAAGGCGCAAGCAGCTATGATTTTAATAGCATTTTTGTGATATTTCATATAAACCTTTGGTAAAGAGTGTTTAACGCCCCAATTATCAATATTGAGCACGGCGTTTTGGCAGGGTTGAACACATTGGCGCAACTTGACGGAATCATCCTACAGGGCAAAGGGAGCGCAAGTCCGACACCCCTCAAAAGTGGCCCTGTTACAGGCAACTTTTGTAACAGTGTGTCAATCTCACACTAAAGTGCCGTCAAAGGGTGTTTTCTGCCGCCAAAATGGCCTTGTTACATATTACGGAAGGCCTTATGACTCAAGTTGCAACCACCCCCCGCGCCGACAAAATTCTGATTGTTGACGACGACGCCCGCATCCGCGACCTGCTTCGCCGCTACCTGGCACAAGAAGGTTTTGAAGTCATTCTGGCCGAAGACAGCAAGGCGCTGAACCGCATCATGCTGCGCGACGCGGTCGATCTGATCGTGCTTGATTTGATGATGCCGGGTGAAGATGGCCTGTCGATCTGCCGCCGCTTGCGCGCCGCTAACGACCGCACTCCCATCATCATGTTGACAGCCAAGGGTGAAGACGTTGACCGAATCGTTGGCCTGGAAGTTGGCGCTGACGATTACTTGTCAAAGCCGTTTAACCCGCGGGAGCTGTTGGCTCGCATTCATGCGGTGTTGCGCCGCCGCCCCGCCACCGAGGTCCCAGGCGCGCCATCGATGGATCAGGAAGTGATCACGTTTGGTCCGTTCTCGTTCGATATGGGTCTGCGCAGCTTGCACAAAAACGGTGAGGAATTGCCATTGACGACTGGCGAATTTGCCATGCTGAAAACGCTGGTACGCCACCCGCGCCAGCCCCTGTCGCGTGAAAAGTTGGCGCAACTGGCGCGCGGGCGGGAGTTTGAACCGTTTGACCGCAGCTTGGACGTGCAGGTGTCCCGCCTGCGCAAGCTGGTTGAGGCGGATGCCGCTGCGCCGCGCTACATACAAACTGTATGGGGTGTAGGCTATGTGTTTGTGCCGGACGGCACCAACTGATTTTTGCTTTTGCAACAAACCTCGAATGAGTTTAGCTTCTGTGCGGTCGAGCCAGGCCGTAACCCAACCCGGCTCGCTTGAAACCGCCCCTGCGCCGCTGGAAATGCGGCCAAGACGGGGGCTGAGCCTGTTTTGGCGAACTTTTTTCTTCCTCGCTCTGTTGCTGTTTGGCTCCATAGTGGCTTGGCTGCAAACCTACCGTGCGCTGGAGTCTGAACCCCGCGCCATAGAAAGCGCGCAACAACTTGCCTCGCTGGTCAACTTAAGCCGTGTTGCACTGCGTTTTGCAGACTCGATTGCCCGAGTCACGCTGATTAAAGCGTTAGCCGACGAGGAGCGCGTTCGCATCACGATACGCGAGCCTAAAGACCAATACGAACTGGGCGAAAGCGACGCCTTGCGCAGGCGCATCAGCGAAGAGCTGAAGGCCCGCTTGGGCGCTGGCACCATCGTTGCCAGCAAGGTCAATGGCCAAGACGGCCTGTGGGTCGGTTTTTCGATTGACCGGGATGCTTACTGGTTGCAAACCGATGAGTCGCGTATCGGTCCATCACGTGGTACCACCTGGATCAGCTGGTTGCTGACGGCCGCAGCGCTGTCCCTGGCCGGTGCAGCGCTGTTTGCGCGGCTGATCAATCGGCCGCTGAAGCAACTCTCGTTTGCCGCCAGCCGCATGCGCGACGGTGATTTTGATGCCAGCCTGCTGGATGAGACAGCCGCAACCAGCGAGATCCGCGAGGTAAATATCGGCTTTAACCGCATGGCCGAACAACTCTCAAAAATCGAGCAGGACCGGGTCATCATGCTGGCCGGAATTTCGCATGACCTGCGTACGCCACTGGCCCGGTTGCGGCTGGAAACCGAGCTGAGCGTCAGCGACCTGGAGGCACGCGCCCACATGGCCGCCGACATCACGCAGCTTGACGCGATCATTGACAAGTTTTTGGACTATGCCCGCCCCGAGCCTGCATCGCTTGCGCCCGTGTCCCTGAATGCGGTGGTCGATGCCGCTGTGTACGCAGTGGGCGACGCAGATGACATGCGCATCACGATCGATATTCCCGACAAGCTTGACGTGTTGGCTGACGAAACTGAATTGCTTCGTGTGGTTTCTAACCTGATTGAAAACGCTCGGCGCTATGGCAAGTCAGTTGACACCGGTATCGCGATGATCGAGGTGTCCGCCAAAACCCGCGACCAATGGGCTTTGATCAAAATCCGCGACCACGGCATGGGGGTTTCGGCAGAAACCCTGCCCAAGCTGACTCGGCCATTTTTCCGCGGTGACGCGGCGCGCACTGCCGCCACCGGCGCCGGGCTGGGCCTGGCGATTGTCGAAAAAACAATTGCCCGCATGGGCGGTGTTTTCAAGCTCGCCAACGCCTCTTCGGGTGGCTTGGCCGCGCATATTAAATTGCGACGCAGCTGATGCAGGTTGAGCCGCATCCTGCAAAATTTAAGGAAAATAAGCCCCTGGTGCAATAAATACGGGCGCAAAGAGCTATTACTTTAATAGCAATTACAGCGTTTCCGCAGCCGCGGTAGCAGCCGCGGTAGCAGCAAATATCAGCGCCACAGCCCGCGCTTCAATCGCCAAACCTTGCCCGACCGGCCCTAATTTTTCAGCCGTTTTGGCTTTGACGTTGACGCGGCCAATATCCAATTTCAACGCATCGGCAATTCGCTGGCGCATTGCCGGGATATGACTGGCCAGCTTTGGGGCTTGCGCTACCACGGTGCTGTCAATATTGCCGATTCTGAACCCCTGCGCTTGGACAAGCCGCAAAGTTTCAACCAGCAGCGCCATTGAATCAACGCCTTTAAATTTTGCGTCAGTGTCTGAAAAATGCGAGCCAATATCGCCCAGTCCGGCCGCGCCCAGTAACGCATCAATGATGGCGTGCAGCAAAACATCGGCATCAGAATGGCCCAGCAGCCCGGTGGTGTGCGGCACGTCAACACCGCCAATGATGAGCTTGCGGCCAGGCACCAGTGCGTGGGTGTCCCAGCCTTCGCCAACCCGTATGAGCGCTAAGTCAGTGGTCATGTGGTGACTTTCATTCTGCTTTGCAAAATAGCCTCGGCAAGCGCAAAGTCTTCTGGGTAAGTGACTTTGAAATTTTGCGCGCTGCCGGGCACCAACAGCGGCTTTAAACCCTGCGCTTCCATCGCGCTGGATTCGTCCGTTACGGCCTCACTCGCCATTGCAGCGGCCGCTTTAAGCGCAGCCAAAAGCGCGCCAATGCGAAACATTTGCGGCGTTTGAGCAAGCCATTTGTTGCCGCGATCAATCGTTGATTCAACGCGGCTATCCACACCACTTTTCAACGTGTCAGGCAAAGGTTGCGCCAATAGGCCGCCGACCGCATCGTTCTTGCAAGCGTCAATCAAGGCAGTGATTTGCGCCGGTGTGATCAGGCACCGCGCGGCATCGTGCACCAGCACCCAGTCATGGGGTTTGGCGCTGCGCTGCATAAGTGCTTTCAACCCATTGCCAACGCTCTGCGCCCGGGTAGCGCCGCCCACGCTGGCTACCACCTCGTGCGCTTGATTGAAGACCGGACAGGCTTGTTGAAACCCGTCGTCGTCCGGGCTCACCACCACCCAAATCGCGGCCAGCACCGGTACCGCCCGAAAAGCCTGCAGCGTATGCCAAACCATGGGCTCGCCGTGCAGAAGTTGGTACTGCTTGGGGCCAGCGCGGCCAGCTCGGCTGCCCAACGCACGTTGCCCAGTACCTGCACACGGAATCAACGCAAAAAATCGGGGCGCGCTGCCGGTTGGCGGGGAGATTTCTTGATCAAACGTCATCTGGTCATCATAAATTCTAAAATGCAGGGATTGCGCAAAACAAATACGACCTGGCACCCCACTCTTTTTGGTTTGGGGTGCTTTGTATTGGCTGGCCACTTCTAGACATTGACCTATGGACTTACCCAAACTCACACCCGGCAAGCGTTTCACCCTGCCTCAGCCAGTTGGCTCGGCAGATGCGCTTTTAATTGGCCAACTGGGATTGCGCGAAAAAGCTGCTGGCAAGCTGACCGCCGTCGTCACGTCAGACGCCACCACCGCCCAGCGCCTGATGCAGGAGCTGGCGTTTTTTGCGCCTGAGTTGCGCTGCGCGCTGTTCCCTGACTGGGAAACCCTGCCTTACGACACGTTTTCACCGCATCAGGATTTGATCAGCGAGCGCCTGGCCACGCTGTGGCGCATTCAGCAGCGCAGCAAAGATTCGGGCGCTGATGTCGTCATCGTGCCCGCCACCACCGCGCTGTACCGCCTGGCCCCGCCCAGCTTTTTGGCGGGCTACACGTTTGAATTCAAGGTCAAGCAAAAACTCGACGAAGCAAAACTCAAGGCGCAGCTCACGCTGGCAGGCTACAGCCACGTCACGCAAGTCGTTAGCCCGGGTGAATACGCGGTGCGCGGCGGTTTGATTGATTTGTTCCCGATGGGCTCACTGGTGCCGTACCGGGTGGATTTGTTTGACGACGAGATTGACAGCATTCGTACATTCGACCCAGACAGCCAGCGCAGTTTGTACCCGGTTCCCGAGGTTCGCCTGCTGCCGGGCCGGGAATTTCCGATGGACGACGAGGCACGCACGCGCTTCAGAAGCCGCTGGCGCGAATTGCTGGATGGCGACCCGACCAAAAGCCGCATTTACAAAGACATTGGCAACGGCGTTGCGACGGCAGGCATTGAATATTATTTGCCGCTGTTTTTTGAAGAAACAGCGACAGTGTTTGACTATCTGGGCGCGAATGCAACCGTTGTTTTGCATGGTGATCTGGAGCCCGCATTTCAGCGCTTTTGGCAAGATACGAAAGATCGCTACAGGCTGGTCAAAGATGCGCCTGACCGGCCTGCGCTGCCGCCCGAGTCGCTATTTTTGAGTGCCGAGCAGTTTTATGCACGGGCCAATGGGTATGCGCAGCTGGCGCTGCGGGCGAGTACGGAAGATATTGAACACAGCACATATTTTCAAAAGCTTGAAGGCATGGCGGTGGTGCGCGGCGCCGAAGACCCGTTAACGCTGCTAAAAACCCACATCAAAAACACGCCGCATCGCGTGCTGATACTTGCCGAGTCAGATGGCCGCCGCGAAAGCCTGCTGGACTTTCTGCGTGCCAGCGGCGTGAGCCCACCGGCCTTTGATTCACTTGAAGATTTTCAGACCAGTCCTGAAAAACTGGGTATCGCCACCGCCGCCTTGAACGTTGGTTTCAGCTGGCTCGAAGGTGACATTGACTTCATCACGGAAACCGAACTCTTCGCCGCAGGCATGGCGGTGCGCCGCCGCAACAAAAAGCAGGAGAAAGTCAGCGACGTTGAAGCGCTGATCAAGGACCTGTCAGAGCTCAATGTGGGCGACCCGGTGGTGCACAGCGCCCACGGTATTGGCCGCTATAAAGGGTTGATTAACATGGACGTGGGCCAAGGACCGAGTGAATTCCTTCACCTGCAATATGCCGATGATGCGACGCTGTATGTACCTGTCAGCCAGTTGCAGCAAATCAGCCGCTACACCGGCGTCAGCGCCGACGAGGCGCCTCTGCACCGACTGGGCGGCGCGGCGTGGGACAAAGCCAAGCGCAAAGCCGCCGAACAGGTGCGCGACTCCGCCGCCGAACTGTTGAATATTTATGCCCGACGCGCGGCACGTGAAGGCCACGCATTCAGGTATTCACCCAACGACTATGAAACCTTTGCCAACGACTTTGGCTTTGACGAAACCGCCGACCAGAGCGCGGCCATTCATGCAGTGATTCAGGACATGATCAGCCCGCGCCCGATGGACCGGCTGATTTGCGGCGACGTGGGTTTTGGAAAAACTGAAGTCGCCTTGCGTGCTGCCTTCATCGCGATCACGGGCGGCAAGCAAGTTGCCCTCCTTGCCCCGACCACGCTGCTGGCCGAACAGCACTTTCAAACATTGACCGACCGCTTTGCCAAATGGCCTGTCAAGGTTGCGGAGATGAGCCGTTTCAGGTCAGCCAAAGAAATCACGGCAGCTATTAAAGGCATCGCCGACGGCACGATTGACATTGTTGTCGGCACCCACAAGCTGCTCAGCAAAGACATCAACTTCCAGCGCCTGGGCTTGCTCATCATTGACGAAGAACACCGCTTTGGCGTGCGCCACAAGGAGATGATGAAAGCCATGCGCGCTGAAGTCGATGTGCTGACGCTGACTGCCACGCCTATTCCCCGCACGCTGGGCATGGCGCTTGAAGGGTTGCGTGATTTAAGTGTCATAGCGACGGCACCCCAGCGCCGGCTTGCCATCAAAACCTTTGTGCGCAGCGAGAGCAATGGCGTGATTCGTGAAGCCGTGCTGCGCGAACTCAAACGCGGCGGGCAGGTTTACTTTTTGCACAACGAGGTTGAAACGATTCAAAACCGCCGTGAAAAGCTCGAAGCCCTGTTGCCCGAAGCGCGCATTGCCGTGGCCCACGGCCAGATGCCCGAACGGGAACTGGAGCGCGTGATGAAAGACTTTGTGGCCCAGCGCTACAACATGCTGCTGTGCTCAACGATTATTGAAACCGGTATTGACGTGCCGACTGCCAACACCATCGTGATGGCACGGGCCGACAAGTTTGGCCTGGCGCAATTGCACCAGTTGCGTGGCCGCGTGGGCCGCAGCCACCACCAGGCGTATGCGTATTTGATGGTGCCCGACATTGAAGGCTTGACCAAACAAGCCGGGCAGCGGCTGGAGGCGATTCAACAAATGGAAGAGCTGGGCTCAGGCTTTTACCTGGCCATGCACGACCTGGAGATTCGCGGTACGGGCGAGGTGCTGGGTGAAAACCAGTCCGGCAACATGATGGAAATCGGCTTTCAGTTGTACAACGAAATGCTGTCTGAGGCGGTTCGCTGCCTGAAAGCTGGCATTGAACCCGACCTTTTGAACCCGCTCACCGTTACCACCGAGATCAACCTGCACGCCCCCGCCCTGCTGCCCGACGACTATTGCGGCGATGTGCATTTGCGTTTGAGCTTTTACAAAAAGCTGGCAACGGCCAAAACCACCGACCAGATTGATGCGTTGCTGGAAGAAATCGTCGACCGCTTTGGCAAGCTGCCGCCACAGGGCCAAACGCTGATCGACGTGCACCGTCTGCGGGTGATTGCCAAGCCGTACGGCGTGGTCAAGGTTGATGCGGCGCCTGGCGTGATCAACATCACCTTTAAAAAAGACCCCCCCATCGATTCCATGGCCATCATGCATCTGATTCAAAAAAACCGGCACATCAAGCTGGCCGGTAATGACAAGTTGCGGGTAGAAAGGGAGTTGCCTGAGGCCAAAGACAGGGCGCAGATGGTGCGCGATGTGCTGCGGAGTTTGGGTCAGCCGAAGGTGGCAGAAACTTTAGCATAGGCCTTGGCATATGCTAAACTGGCCGAATCCGATTTCAAGGAGCGAATCATGAACCACGTCTCTGACATCATCCCCCCCTACTTGGTCAATACGCTCGCTGATAGCCCGACCCGTACTGTCAGCCTGTTTCGCAACGGTGCCAATCAGGCGGTGCGCATCCCCAAAGAATTTGAGTTGCCAGGTAACCAAGCCACGATGCGGCGCGTCGGTAATCGGTTGATCATTGAATTGGTCGAGCCCAAGCACCCCAGAGGCAGTGCAGCCGCGCTTGTAGCTGCACTGGAAAGCATGAAAGACTGGGAGCCAGTGCTTGAAGAGTTTCCAGACGTTGATGAGGGCTTGCTGCCACTGGACGACATCGTTCTATGACCAAGCTCTATTTTTTCGACACCAATATCATCTCTCACATGATGCGCGAAACCACGGGACTGGCCGCCCAACGATATATCGCCGCCGCCAAGGCCAACACATCTACAAAGATGGCCACCAGCGTGATCGTGCAGT